>Ga0209702_10000127_pt1 | contig 141692 bp, 144 predicted proteins | sample FRY01_FD_187210 | JGI IMG/M metagenome (GOLD analysis project Ga0209702, IMG submission 187210) | Freshwater microbial communities from Lake Fryxell liftoff mats and glacier meltwater in Antarctica - FRY-01 (SPAdes) (version 2) | ecosystem: Environmental > Aquatic > Freshwater > Ice > Glacier...
TGTAGCTCAGTCGGTAGAGCAGCTCATTCGTAATGAGAAGGTCGGGTGTTCGATTCATCTCTCCGGCACCAATCTGAACAAGGGTTTGCCAGTATGTAAGTACTGACAAACCCTTTTTATTTTTCGGAGATTCAGGCTCTTACAGACTGTTTGCAGACTGCGGTACATGGTTTCGTGCCACTCAAGCCCGCAGAATCACCCAAAAGAAAACCCAGCGTGGGGGCTTGCCCTAGCCGTCACGGTCGATAAAGCGGATGCGCTCGCATGGCACATCAAGCCCACGGCGGCGAAGCTCTGCCACCAGGTCAGGGGCATTACTTGCCCCGGCTTCATGGTCGAGACTTTCACGCGGCATGGGGCGGCGCAGCAGTGCGGCAATGGCTCGCAGGTGGCGCGGGTTGTCGGTGCCTGTAAACTTGGCCTTGTTCGGGGCGCTCGATTCTGCTTTTGTGGGGTCGGGCGTTTTCATTTGGCGGCCCTCCGAAACCAGCGGCTCGGGGCAGCGCACCATATCGCCAGCGCCAGGCGTTGCAGTGCGGGCCACATCAAGACACGCACAATACGAATCGAAGTCCAGCTACCGGCCAGGCCAGACGGCCATTCAGCACCAGCGGGCGCAGGCCAGCGGTAGGAAAATCACCGTGACAATGCCAACCTCTTAAAGTCTGCGGGCGACGGTTCAGGTAGTAGGCGGCGGCGTTGGTGTCAACGTGGGTGCGTTGCTCTTGCGCCAGTGGTGGATAGATTTGGACTGTTGCATGGGTTGCGGTTTGCATACTGAAAACTCCTTTTAAGAGCCTTCAGTTTTTGCGGGGCACGGGTTGCCCTCCTAACGCATTTATCGGCCTGCAACCCGCATGGATGCTAGGTTTCACAGGGCAACACTTGCCCCGATAAAACTTGCCCTATTTGCCCCGGCTTGTTGCCGTTGATAACTGCCTGCCTTGCTCGCTTGATATGCGGTTAAGGGCATGGCGCTTGATAGATGCACCAGCCAAAGGCTTGCCCCCAGCACCCACAATGTCGGCCTCTCTAAACTCCCTTGCGACTTCATCGGCAATGACGTTTTGCGACGGGTACAGGTCTTTCTTTCGCTGGCGTTCAATGATTTCAATGGCTCGTTTAACGGCCATCGGCTTCCACGCTGGCACCACCACCACGGGCGCGGCCACTGTCTCGGCTTGCTGTGCTGGCGCGGCCTGGGGCTCGGTGTCGGAATAGGGATAAGCCAGTTGGTAGCCAGCGCCGGTTACTTTGAGCCATTCGTTTACATCGTCTTGGCGCACTATCTTGTTCCAGATACGCCGATACGGCAAAGAACTACCCGGCATCGTTATGCCGTTTTCTCTCCGTTTCAATTTCACAATGCCCGTGGCTTGCTCCGTTTGCTTGTCGATGTGCGCGGCCATCTCCATTTGCTTGCCGAGTCTTTCGGCGTCTATGCCTGGGTTGCTGTCGGCAATTACCTGGGCGGCCTCGCATATTTCATATTGGCCATCACGCCAGCGCGCCAGCCTGTCGGTGACTTCCTCGGTGAACCGTTCGATGGTTGCCGGTTCCGTGCCACTGACCCCGGCGTAATGGCGGGTAATTTGTCGTTGATTGCTGCCCTCCACGGGCAACGCGGCATCCCATATCGCAACTTCTCTTGCGGGCAGTTGGCTTGTTTGCAGCTTGATTGTTTTCATACGCACCCCTTCACAGTGCAGCCCTCAATTCAGGTGCACCAGCAGGCGGGTGAAGGTTCCCGCTTTTCGGCCAGGTTTCGAAGCTGGCCTATCTGGTGCAAAACGGTTTAAGCGGCTTCCAACTCAGGCGTGGCCATGCGCTTGATGCGCTTGCGGTCCTTCGCTGTTTGCTTTGCTGTCCATAGGTCACGCTGGGTTTGCAGCGCCAGCCAGTAACCCGGCGTCGTGCCCAATGCCTCGGATAGCCTCAAGTCCATATCAGCACTCACGGCGGCGTGCCCATGCAGCACACGCGACAACATCACGCGACTGATTCCGATATGGGCGGCAAAGGCGGTCACGGTCACGGCCAAGTCATCAAGCCAGCCCGATAGCAGTTCACCGGGCGCGGCGGGGTTGTGCATGTTCATGGTGTGTTTCCTCAGTGGTAATCCAAATAATCCAGCAGTTCAACGTCAGGCCCAACGAACCGAAACGCGAGCCGCCAATTCGCTTGCACCGTCACGGCATGAAACCCGGCACGGTCGCCAGACAAGCCATGCAGTCGCCAGGACGGGCGCATCAGGTCTTGCGGGCCACTGGCAACATTCAAGGCGGTTAGAAGCTCTCTCAGGCGGGCAGCGTGCATCGGTTGAATGCCTGCCTTGCTGCCTGTGGTAAAAAAGGCTTCCAGCCCCTTATGCTTGAATGCGAGAATCATAATCTGTAAACCAATGATTTACAAGCCACCAGCCACCACGCGCAGCGCACCGGGCGCGGCCTTCGCATCAAACACAATTCCGGCTTGCTCCAAAATGTGCGCTTCAATCTTTGCCAGAAACGGGCGCAAGGCGTCCACACTGCGGGGGCGGTAGCCTTCAGCCGTGGCGCTTGGCTTATGTCCCATCACTTGCGCGATTGCGCCAGCAGGTGCCCCGGCAGCTTCACCCAGCAGCGAAAACGAACGGCGCAGGCCGTGGATTGTCAGCCCCTCAATTGCGGCGCTCTTGAGGGCGCTTGCATGGCTTTTGCGAGTGTCTGCAATGCGGCCCATCTTGCCAGCGGATGCAAACACAAATTGATTCACGCGGGGCAGCATCCCTAGCACTTGCGCCAGGTAGTCGGTCATGGGAATCGTGCGGGTCGCGTCCACCTTGTCGGCAATGGTCAGCTTGCGCCACTGAAAATCCACGTTCGCCCACGTCAGGGCGGCCAGTTCTTCACGGCGTGCCCCGGTCAGCAGCATGGCGCGCAGGTAGGCGCTCGCGGTGCGGTTGCTCAATTGCTCCACACCAGCCCACCAGCCCGACACCTGGGCGGCTTCCAGTGCGTCGGTGCGCTTGGTGTTGGCGGGCAGATTCTCCAGAATGGCAGGGGCGCGGCCAGCGTCACGGTCTATCAGCTTTCGATATTCCGGGCGGGCAGCGCACCAGCGCAGGAACCCGCGAAACATCATCAAGGCGCGGGCGGCTTGGTGCTTGCTTGCCACGGCCTCACGCTCGAACCAGATTTGCAATGCATCCTCGGTCACGGCACCCAGCGCCAGCGCCATCAATGGAAACATCGGCCCCGGTCGTGTCAGCCCCTGCCCTCGTAGTTTCTTCACGCCACCAGGCGCGGCCATCGATTCAATGGATGCGCGATAACCCGGCTTCCATGCGTCCTTGCGCTTGGGGCGGCCCTCTCGCAGGTAGCGCGGCCATAGGTCGCCGACGGTCAGGGACTGCACTACATCCAGCGCATCGGCTGCGGCTTGCGCAGCATCAGCAGCGGCTTTCGCATCGGCTGCAGCTTGGGCGGATTGCTGTTCAATTACTCTTGGGTCGGTGCCTTTTTCGGTCAAACCACGCAGGGCATGGGCTTGCTCTCTGGCTTCGCCAATAGGCACGGTGGGCCATTCACCCAGCGCACGGGTAAACAGCCTCCCATTCACCCGCGTTTCAAACTGCCAGTGCTTGCCCCCGGCTTTCGTGATACGCAGGCGCAGGCCCTTTTTGTCCGAGTCTTTCACCAGCACGAACGGCACACCAGCAGGGCAGGCGGCACGGTCCAGCAGCCCGGTAGTCATGTCGTGCGCCGCCTTGTAATCAATCGCAGCGGTCTTGCTTGGTCGTGCCATGTTGAACCTCTTGTCAGATTTACAGACTTTTTACAGACTGAATTAACCAATTTTGCAGAATATCAATCAACGCGTAAACTGTTCATCCGTCCAGTATTGCGCATTCAACCTGTTGATTTGTATTGATTCTTTACCTGTAAATCAACACAGATAAATAGTGTATCCCGTTCTTTCGTAATGAGAAGGTCGGGTGTTCGATTCATCTCTCCGGCACCAATGCAGATAAGGGTTCATTGCTATGAAAATAGTAGTGAGCCCTTTTTCTTTGGGTGTTATGTAGCCACCATGTAGCCACCAGTACCGGGTTTTGTACCGTGTAGCCACCATGCCTGTTGACGCCGACCGAAAACTGACCCACTTATCGAGGTTGTGCCGACCCAAAATTGACCCAGGTGTTTTACTGGCTCTGCCCGTTTTTTGGGCAGGAGCAATCAAAGGTGATCACCATGGCCGTGATTGGCAAGATACGGCGGATGCATCTCCGCCAGGGCAAGTCCGTGCGAGAGATCGTTCGACTGACGAGTTTGTCGCGCAACGCGTTGCGCCGGCATGGAAGCCAGGCCAGCTCAGGGCCGGGATGTCAGGTCGGCGAGGGTCTTCAGCAGCAGCGGGATCGCCACCGGCTTGAACAGCACGGGCACGTCAGCATCTCGAACGCTTTGCAAACGGTTGGGCGCGGTGTCCCCCGTGACCAGCAATAAGGGTAGTTGGGGGTTGAAGTGCGCGCGCAGGCGCTGGGCGGCCTGCAGACCATCGACGCCCTCGGCCAGGCGGTAGTCACAAATCAAGGCGGCGAAAGGTTTCTGCTGCAAGGCGGCCCGTGTAAATGCGGTTTCGGCTTCGGCTTCGTTGGTCACCACTTCGAGGTGCACGCCGTGTGAAGCCAGCAGCGCAGTCATAGCGTCGCCAACGTCGGCTTCATCGTCCAGCAGCAACATCGGGGAGGGCAGGACCAGCGCGGGTTCATCTGGCGTGATTCCGCGCTGACCTCCACCCGAAAAATCCCCTGTGCCATGGGCGCCCGTGCGCTGGGGGAGAATCGAAACCGTGGCCTGTGGCAGCGCCATGGGCAAGGTCAGGCGAAAGCGGCTGCCAAAGCCCAGGCGTGATTTGAGGTGCAGGGGATGATCCAGCAGGCGAGAGAGTCTGCGCACGATGGACAAGCCAATGCCCAGCCCCTGGCTGCGGTCGCGCCCCGGGTTGTCGATCTGGTAGAACTCGTCAAAGATCTGATCGAGGTGCTCGGGCGCAATGCCCACGCCGGTATCGAGCACGTCGATGCACACGTTGTCGCCTCTGGCTCGAGCCACCACCAGCACACCGCCTTGCTCGGCGTACTTGAGCGCGTTTTCCACCAGATTGCCCAGCAGGCGCTGCAGCAGCTGCGGGTCGGTCAGCACCCACAGCGGGGTGGTGCGCAGGCGCAGCTGCAGCCCCTTCTCTTCGGCGCGTGCGGCAAATATCTGGTTCAGCGTCCGGAAGATGGACTTCACGGGCGTGGCCACCAGCTCTGGCTTCACCACGCCAGCGTCCAGCCGGGAGACATCGAGCATCGTGTCCAGTGAGGAGCCCATGGCGTGCACGGCACGCATGAGCCGGCGCGCGCTCGGGCCGGAGCTGTGATCTTGCAGGTCCCGCTCGAGCACCGCGCCAAACAGGGCGATGGCGTGCAAGGGCTGGCGCAGGTCGTGGCTGGCCGATGCAAAGAAGCGGGTTTTTTCGTCGCTCAGGCGCTGGGTCACCGCCATCTGGGCCGCGATCTGTTCGGCCAGGGCTTCCTTCTCGAAGCGCGACAGCAGCGTTTCGGTGAGCGACGCGTGCAGGTTGCGCGTAACCTGCAGCGTGACGCCCAGATACACCACCACAAACATGGCCAGAAACAGGTGGGTGCTGCCCCCATGCCACACCAGCGCGCCGATCAGTGCCAGGTTCATAGGCAGTGCCACCCCCAGCACCGACGGCCAGCGGGCGGCCACCGACGGCACACCAGCGCTGCACAGCCCGGTGATGACCAGCACGATCATCGATGTCATGGGCAGGTTGTCGGGGGGCATTACCATCCAGGGAAATGCTCCCCACACGCAAGAGTAAAAAACCATCTCTTGCCAATGTCTGCGGGCCCAGAACTCGCTGCGATCGGCAGCGGCCGGGTCGCGGCTGTACGCGGTCTGGCTCGGGTAGCGCAGCAACTCCAGAACATGCAGGCCCAGCCACCATAGCACCAGCGGGCTTTGCAATTGCCAGTAAAACAGGGCCGCTACCGTCCAGGCCAGCAAGGTGTCGGCCACGGTGGAACTCGTCACCGAGGCGTAAAGTGTTGCCACCTGCTCGCGCAGCACGCGCTGGGCGGTCTCGGCGTCGAGCGGAACAGCGCGCAAGGTTTTCAACGCAACAGGCTGACGAGATGCGCGCGCGAGCGCACATCAAACAAGAGCAGCAAGGCGGAGACATGGTTTTTCACCGTGCCTTCGCTCACGTAGGCCTTGGCGGCGATTTCACGGTTTGACAGGCCAACCAGAATCCAGTCGAGCATCTGGGCCTGCCGGTTCGACAGGGACACCACTTCGCCAGCGGCGGTGCGCAGCACACGGTTGGGCGTCTTTTCGTTGGCGACGTCCACTTGGCCTGCCCGAGCAGGGGTGGCTGTACCGTGCTGCTTGAGCAAACCCAGCGCGCCGATGTAGTCCACCACCTCTTGCAAGTCGCCTGACTTGGTAAGGTAGGCACTGGCGCCGATGGCCAGCGCGTCGCGCACCAGGGCCGGATCGCGCACGCCGGAGAGCACCACCACACGGGCCCGAGGGTAGCGGGCCACGAAGGTCGTCAGGCCGGAGAGTCCATGGGAATCGGGCAGGTGCAAGTCGAGAAAAACCAGGGCGATTTTGGCCTCGTGTTCGCCATACAGGGCCAGCGCTTGCTGCAGGCTGCGCGCCTCGAACACCTGCACCGCCTGGCCGCTCGTGGCGGCATGGGACTGCACCAGAGTGCGCAGGCCCAGGCGCAGCAGTTCGTGATCGTCCACTACCAGCAGGCCACGGGCTTGCTGCGCTGGGTTGTGCATAAAGGGGGGCTGGTCCATGGGTGCTTGCATCTTAGGCGCTCCGTGATGAATGGTGTAGGGCTCGCCGTTTTTGGTTTGCCGGGACCAGAGGGCCACGGCATTGCGCTGACTGTCGAAGCTGATCTGCGGAGAAGCCGATATTCTGGAAAAGTTCTCCACCGCGAACGGTGCGGGACTTGGTGCCATGCTCGGGTCTAAGTTGCCACCGTACGCGGCGATCAGGGCAAAAGACTGCTGACAAATGCCAGTTTCCAAGCAGTGGGACGGATCGGGTGGTCATGTGGATTTGCCTTCTACGTTTGAGAAGTCGGGCTTCCAGACTAGGGGTTTCGCCCATCCGACAACAGTACCGAAAGTCATGTTTTTGTGAGGCTGTCGGGAACGTCTCATCACCGTGGGCGGTCGATTGCTGCTTGAGCCAGCGGCGTGAGGTCCGCCGAGACGCTCTCGACCGGTTCCCCACGGCCTGTTGGGCCGCGCCACCGTCCGCTTCCGAGCGCGGATGCGCATGACTGCTTCTGTTCAGGGTTGTGGGACATCTGCCCATGGAGCACAAAGACGCAATGCTCCGCATGGTGTGAGGGCAGCTCCGCGCGGCCACGCCAATAGCCAGTCGCCGGTAGAGTGCGGGAATCAATATTCCCGGAGACTCGGGGCCGTACCGCGTAAGCGAATTTGAGCTCCGCGGCAGCAATTGACCCATAGCATTCAGATAATGGTGTTCTGAAAACTAGACACCCGCAAACTTCCAGAAGGATCACCAGATCATGACAGCGACAATTTCGACTATCCGTACAGACTGCGGGCAACAAGGACAGCAGCCCCCCTCGGATGAAACCCCCGATCTTTGCCTTGCAAAAACCCATCTTGCTGCGGCGCACCGTCTGGCGGCCTTGCATGAGCTCGATGAGGGAATCGACAACCATTTCACCGTAACGGTGCCGGGCAATCAGAACCAATACCTGATCCTCCCTTTTGGAAGGCATTGGTCCGAGGCGCGGGCCAGTGACATGATGATATTTACTGAAGCAGGCGAGACTGTTTCGGGTTCCGGGCCGGTAGAGCTTTCAGCGAAGTGCATCCATGCGCCGATACATCGAATTGTCGGCGCCAAGGTGGTGATGCATACCCATCAAACCTGGGTCACAGCCCTGAACATGCTTGAAGACAATCGTCTGCATCCGTTGTCGCAAACAGCGGCGTTTTTTGATGGGCACATTGCCTACGATGACGTCTATACCGGTCTGGCCGACTCCCTTGAGGAGGGAGAGCGGTTGGCGAAGGTACTGGGCAACAAGCACGCCATCTTCATGAAGAACCACGGCGTATTGGTGGTGGGTGACACCGTGGCGCAAGCCTACCGTCGGCTGTATCGCCTGGAGCGGGTGTGCCGCATGCAACTGATAGCCATGGCGGCCGGTAGGGGCACTGACAATAAATTGGCCATTCTGGGCAGCGACGTAGTCGACCGGGTGCAAACAATCAATCCGCAAGACAGCCATTCACGTGCCGACCGCGAGCAACTGTTCTTCGAAGCAATGATGAGGGTGCTTGACCGCGAGTTACCGGGGTACCGTGATTAGGGTGTTACCGCCGACGTGAAATCGACCACCTGGCAGCATCGACGGCAACCCGCGTCAAGCCGCGCTTGTCGCGGGTCAGCGAACGAGTGCGCCCTTCTGCATCGCGGAGCTGGAGCCATCGCCGGGCCGCGGGTCACCCGCCAGAAGACCAGTTGCTGCACATGCATGCAGGGCATGACCCATGACGTGGGGCAAGTCCACAGCCCGGACAGACTGAGATACACATTGCTCAGTGTGCCACTGCTGACTGCCGAGTCGAGTCACCATCGCAGAGGGTCTGCAGGCCTTCAAGCTGCATGTAGCTGCGGTTCAAACGCCACCCGTCGTTCTGCTCGCGCATCACTCACAGGCGACAGCACATTTGCCAGATCACCTATACCCCATGGCTGCTCAACTCGACAACCCCGCGCGGGGACTGCAACGTCGCAGTGATGTTCGCTGGGCCTGCATTGATTGCAACGCCCGTCAGTCCGATGGCCTCGCAAGCCAACAGGAGCTTGTCGGCTGAAGGGTGCGTGACGGCAAGGGTCTGCAGCGAAACGCCCGAGCGCGGCAAGCTGTTCCTCGGGTGCAGGCGCAGAGGATCAGCGTCATCCGCCTTGCCCCACTGAATCAACGTGGGAAGCGCGCCGTCAAACAGCCGCTGCCCGTCTTCTCGTACCGTGATCTGCCACTGCAACAGGCCACGACGCGAATGCCGATTGGCTTGCACCGCTGGTCCACGTTCGATGTCGAGCGCTCTCAAGGCCGCACGCCCGGCCTGAATGTCACTTGTACTGACCACAAAATGCACTAGACGCGGCGCAACCGCCACAGCGGTTCTCAGGGCATCATCGTCCATGTCGAACCAGCGCTTGCGTGGGGCATTCGATGGACGCGCGGCACCCCCATTGATGGCAATGATCTCAAGATAGGCAAGCGGGTTGGCCGGTGTAGCGATTTTGAACAAGCGGTTGTGCGTGCCAAACAGCACATGCTCGCCGCCAAGGCCAGGCGTGATGCCAAAGGTGGCCTCGCACCATTGCACGCCCTGGTCAAGGGTCTTCGCCACGACCACCAGGTGATCAATCTGAGTTTTCATAGTCCGTCCGGAACATTCAAGGCCCGATTGTCGCGTTATCCCTTGATCGGCCTGGCACACCGTCTAGAAACTGGCGGCCGTCTGGCCACCTTTCCAGCGCGTCCGGCTCCAGGAACGCGCGGTAGACCCGCTCCGGTGGGGCGCACATAAAGCGGTGAAGCTTGACTGTCCCTGTTGACTTGGTGGAGATCCTTTCGATTCGCTGAATGTGGCGCCGCGGCGGCGGCTTGCGAGTGCCTTGTCCGGTGCAACGAACAATCGGAAACTGCCTGCATTCATGGGAGAGACCGTAATGCCGTTGCCGAACCACGCCGCCAAATTGCTTATAGGCGCCGCCAGCCCAGGCTTCGCCAGGCCCCCCAAGGGGGTGCGAGGAAACTCGCGAGCGGCCCGGCGTTTCCTCATAAGCTGTCTGTCGTTGGCCGTGGCACTGCCAGCCGCGGCGATTGTCGGTGGGACAGCTGCGACGTCGTTCGGCCAGGTGAGCAATGGCGTGCAGATCACCGAGAACTGGGTACTGACCGCACGGCATCTCGGTATCGCCGTTGGCGATACCTTCGCCAACGGCTACGGCAACGCTCTCGTCGGCGCACGCTACGAGCTTGGTGAGGGGCCCACCCTGGTCAACCACCTGGCGTTGCTGCGGTTTTGACCACGCCCATCGCGGCACCGGCACTGGGCCTGCTGTCGGGCCCGCTGCCTGTCGGGTCGCTCGCGTCGCCGCTGGCGGTGACGGTCACTACCGGCAGGAATCAGCTGCCGCGCGGTTTTCGGCAGACCATACTGGCAAAGGTCATCGACGAGGTCGAACTCAAGTTCAATGGCGTTCGTGCAACTGGCGGCCAACCGCAACTGGATCGACACGACGATGCGGCTGGACACGACGGACTTGCAGACTGCGCAGTGGGTGTCGGCGGTGCCCGAGCCGCTCACTGCGCCCATGTGGCTGGCGGGTCCGCTGGTCGCGGCCGGCATGGGCGCACACCGGCGAAGGTCACAAAGCACGCGCCGACCGGCGCAGCATCGTCGCTGGGGTAACGCGGGCCCGGTTAGGTCTACTTCTTCCTGATCATGCCGACAACCACCAGCAGCACAATGGCGCCGACGGTTGATCCGATGAATCCTGCACCCTGACCGGCGGTGTAAACGCCCAGCGCCTGCCCACCGTAAGTCGCAACCATTGCCCCGCCAATACCAAGCAGAATCGTCATGATCCAGCCCATATTGTCTTCGCCGGGTTTGACCATGCGTGCGACGAGTCCGACGATCAACCCAATGACGATGGTTGAAATTATTCCCATGCGAGGACTCCTGGTGAGTGGATGAAAGTCGACCTATGGTACTCGGGCGCAGGGGACCGTCGGGTCCTTGCGAAGTTGCGGGCCTGGCACCAGCTCCTAGGAGTCTGGCCTTGGTTTGCGTTTTCGTGGCCGAGGAGCCATCAGGGCCGACTCACCCACGCGGGTTGCTGCATATCGCTCGGCCGGGACCGGCCGCGGCAGTCCTTCTTGCTCGGCAGTGTCGACCCAGTCGGCCAGGGCGAAGGTCCTGCGCGCGTGCATCCGCCTCATGCCTTCGTTCCACTCCCAGAGCATGCGCAGCCCCACCTCTGCAAAGCCGGGCGTCTGGGCGATGTGGTACTTGAGCGTGGGCACCACGGTTGCAACGGCTTGGCAAACCCGGTCGACGAGTTCACGTTGAGCCGACGGCTCGAACCCCAGGTGCTGCTGCAGGTAGCGCCACAGCGCAGCTTTTGCGTCCCAGCTCTTGCGGCCATCGATATACATGCCTGGCGGGTTGTTGGCGTATCGATCGTAGGCGAGGATGGTGAGCATGTCGTAGACCGGTGCGACTCTCACGTCATTCAGATTGGTGTAGATGAATCCCAGGTTCTTGGTGTGACAGTCGGCGTTTCCCAGCGCGTATGTCAGCAAAAGCGTGATGGCCAGTTGTCCGTTTGCCTCGCGGATGTGCTGGGGCTCGACATAGTCGCGCGTCAGCCGAGCCACTCGCTCCCACGTTGATTCGTACTTGTCGTCGGGGGGAAGACCCAGCATGCTGCAAAAGTCCTCGAAGCCCTTGCGTTCGCCCGTCTCGGGGTCGATGTCAAAGCGCTCAACGACCAGCACCTGGCCATCGTCGGAGACGATGGTGTTTGCCACTGGCACTCCGGTGGCGCGCGCCACCTGCATGCACAGATGCTCGTTGAGCGCGATGAAGGGCTGGTGCTCGGAACCCGCCTTGACGATGTGCCGCTCGGTTGCGACGGTTCCTTTGCGAAAGAGCGCTTGAGTCGCAGGCGTGAGGAACTTTGGCACAACACCGGATACCCCCGATGCCGCAAACTGGGTCATGAGGTCCAGAAAGACCATTTGCGATGCCTTGCCATGCAAGAGCGGGTCAAGGCTTTCCAGCGCCATCGTTCCCGAGGGTTGACTCCCCACGCTCACCTGCACACGGCCAATGAGGTTGTGGCCAACGACAGAGAGCAAGTCCAATGGGCTTGAGCCCAGGTGCGGGCCCAGCTGCTCTTTGAGGACTGACAAGAGAAAGCCCTCGGGCAAGCTCACCTGAAAGAACGGGTGCAGAGCGGGCCAGGTCCAAGTCGCTGTCTGCACCGGCATCGTCAGCGAGACGAACTGGTCTGCCCGGGCTGTTGGCAGGTAGGTCAACTCGTGCTGAAAGCCATCAGGACTCTCCAGGTACGCGACATGCTCACCTTGAACGAAGACGTTGAGCTTCATCGCGCGTTCGGGCCAGAGTTGGTTCCTTGGCGCACTTCGCCCAGCAGGTCTTTGAGCGAGGGCCTGCGCACTGCCGACTTGAATTCAAGCTCGTGCCCGAGTACCTGCAGCAGTCGCATGAGTTTGGACAAGGAGAAGTCCGTTGCACGGCCCGCCTCAAATCGGGACAGCGCTTCTTGCCGCATTCCCACTGCGGATGCAACCTCGGTCTGCGTTTTGTTGGCCGCCTGGCGCAAGGCCTTGAATTGGCGCCCCGCGTCCGATAGCGTTTGCAGCGATGAATATGCGTTTGATGTCATTTAAATACTTTTTAAGATCAAATTATTACACCTAACGCATAAAGTCTAGCGGTAGACCTCAGGCTTTCGCGATGCGACGGAAATTTCGCGGACTTGCTACACCTTAACCGCGCCTAGCCAGCAGTATTTCGATCACTTGATCGATTGAAAGTCCCTCGACAGCGCTTGCCGGCGTTATCCGATCAAAAGCCGAAAGCACTTCACGATAGCCTTTAATGGTTTCGCAATGGGAGTTGAGGTCGCGACCTTTGAAGCGCGGATACCTACCCATTTCTTCCACCAAAAACCTTGCAATGCTGATCTCGTCAGACTCATTGTTTCCATCGAAAACGGATGGTCGATATCCCCGCGCGCAGCGTTGACTGGATAAGTCCAATGCGGCCACGCAGGTGAGGCCGCTGCACATCAGCCGGCCGGCGCGTCATGCGCCCATGTCGACACGTCAATAGTTCAGCAGGTTGCGTCGCACGTGCAGCAGATGGGCGCTCGCCAACGCCCTTGCCTGCACCGGATCCCGGCCCTTGAGCGCCGCCACAAGTTCGCGGTGCTCGATCTGGTAGGCGGCGCGGCGCTCCGGCGTCAGGCTGCGCTTCTTCAACATGCCCCATTCGCCTTGCGCCCGCGCCTGGTTCATCAGCTTGAACACATTCGTGACGAAGCTGTTATGGGCCGCCTGGGCGATCAGTTCGTGCAGCATGCCGTCCCACAATTCGAACTCCTCGACGCTGCCGGCGGCCTCGGCCTTGGCGCAACACGATTCCATCTGTTCGAAGTCGGCGGCCATGGCATTGACGATGACCATGTCGATGATGGCGGGCTCAAGGGCCAGGCGCGCTTCCATCAGCATTGCCGGACTGATCTGCAGCGCCGGTGATGCCGCGGTCAGGCCCTGGATGGCCGCGGCAGCCTGTTCGCTGACATAGGTGCCGCTGCCTACGGTCTGGTTGATCAGGCCCAGATCCTTGAGTTCCAGCAAGACTTTGCGTACCGACGTGCGGCTGAGTTTGAACTGTTCACAGAACGCCCGCTCTGTCGGGAGGCGGTCGCCGGCACGCCATTGACCCGAGCGCAGGCTGTCCAGGATGGTGTCGCGCAGCGAATGAGAAGGGTCCATGGTGGCGGGATCGCAGGTTGAAGTTACAACCAAATAATACCAATCTACGGCCCGATCGGATCGCCGCTTGATATGCCTGTCAAAAAAGTTAAAAAAGTGATTGACGCGATTGCCTTATTCATTATCATTGCGCCGATTGGTGCCAAATGGTATCAACAAAATACCAATTTCAACCAATATCGGACCCGTCGGTGAATGCCGTCCGGGTTCCAGGAGAAGCCCATGCGCATCGCGACTTTTGTGCTGGATGGACGACGGCAGGTCGGCCAGGTTTCCGACGACGGGCTGCAGCTCACGCCGTTCGAGATGTCCGCCGAGCAGGCCCGCGCCGGCGCAATGCCGCTGATCGAGGCGATGGTCGCGGGCCAACCTCTGCCGCGTCTGGTCACAAACTCGGTGGCGGTGGCATCCGTGCGGCTGGAGTCGCCGCTGCCCCTGCCGCGGCGCAACCTGTGGTGCGTGGGACGCAACTACCACGCCCATGCCAAGGAGCTGTCGGCCACTGTCTTCAAGGACAACAACACCGACACCAAGGCTTGGCCCATCGTGTTCACCAAGGTCCCGGAATGTGTCGTCGGTCCAAATGACGACGTGCAACTGCCCGGCGCGGCCATTTCGTCGCAGATCGACTACGAGGCCGAACTGGCCGTCGTCATCGGGACCGGAGGCAAGAATATTGCGCGCGCCGACGCGATGCGCCACGTCTTTGGCTATACCGTGGTTAATGACGTCACCGCACGCGATGTCCAGATGCGCCACCAGCAATGGGACATGGGCAAATCCTTCGACACCTTTTGTCCCATGGGCCCGTGGATCGTCACGGCCGACGAGCTTGACGGCACCCGAACACGGGTGCGTTGCTGGGTCAACGGTGAACTGCGCCAGGACGGGCCGACCGAAAACATGATCTTCGACATTCCGACCCTGATCGAGACCATCTCGCGTGGCATCACACTGTACCCAGGCGACGTGATCGCCACTGGCACGCCGGCGGGAGTGGGCATGGGGCTCGTGCCGCCGCGCTACATCCAGTCGGGGGACACGATACGGGTCGAGATCGATGGCATCGGCTCCATCGAAAACCGGTTCGTCTGACACGGTGCCACCCGTGGCGGCGCAGGCGTCCGGCAGCGACATTCCGGCAACCACAAACCTATGACAAGGAAACACACATGACACGCAAACACACACTGCTCAGCCTGATCGGCATGGCCTGCCTGGCCGCCGGCCTGACGGCGCCGGCACTGGCACAGGACGGCTATCCGACGCGACCGGTCAAGCTGGTCGTGCCGTTTCCGCCGGGCGGTGTCGCCGACACCGTGGGGCGGCCGGTCGCTGAAGCCATGGCGCGCCAGCTCAAGCAGTCGGTGGTGGTCGAAAACAAGGCCGGCGCCGGTGGCGGCATCGGCATGGCCTATGTGGCCAAGGCCAAGCCGGACGGCTACACCATGCTGATGGCTCTGTCGTCGGTGGTCGTGTTGCCCGAGGCGGACAAGATACTGAACCGCTCCCAGATGTTCCGAGTCGACCAGCTCAAGCCGATCGCGCGATTTACCGCCGACCCGACGGTGCTGGTGGTGCGCGCAGACAGCCCGTGGCAGACCTATGCGCAGTTCATGGCCCATGTGCGAGCCAATCCCGGCCGGGTCACGTTCGGATCTTCGGGCAACTACGGCACCATGCATGTGCCCATGGAGCAGCTGAAGGTGGCAACCTCCAGCTACATGCTGCATGTGCCATATACCGGCGCCGGGCCTGCGGTGCTCGCGTTGCTGGCCGGCAATGTGGATGCGCTGTCGACCGGGCCCGCCAGCGTGCTGCAGCACATCAAGGGTGGCAAGGTCCGGGCGCTGGCCCACTGGGGCGAGGGGCGGCTCGCTGTGTTGCCCGATGTGCCCAGTCTCAAGGAACTGGGCCTGCCGGTGCAGTATTCGCAATGGGCCGGGTTGTTCGTGCCGGCCGACACGCCGGCGCCTGTCGTCGAGGCCCTGCGCCAAGCCGCCCGATTCGTGGCCCAGGATGCGCGGGCCATTGGCGCGCTGGCCTCTGCGGGCACGGCATTCCAGTTTCAGGACGCTCCCGAGTTCGAGCGCTTCGTTCAGGCCGACGCCAAGGACATGGCGGCGCTGGTGCTGCGCATCGGCAAGGTCGACTGAACTTTCACGCATCGACACGCCCCCATCCTGCGTTTCTTGCATTGTCGCCAGCTGAGCGGCCCCGGACCCCGGGCCCTGTGCACTGGGCTGAAACTGATTCGACCACGGCCAAACCCAGGGAATCGACACCTGCTCGAACGCCTCAGGCCGCCAATTCCGCCAACCACTTTGCGGCTGGCCGCACCTCTACACCCTGCGAGTCAAAGGCGTGCGGCGTTCGCATCACCAACTGCACGGCCTTGGCCAGTGGGTGGGTACGCTGCATTTCGCGCATCGCGTAGCCGGGCTTGGCATCGCCCAGCTTGACTTCGACGAAATGGGTGGGCTCCCCTTTGTCGTTGGCCAACACAAAGTCGATTTCCTTGCCACTGGTGGTCTTGAGGTAATGAAGCGTGATGGGCGTGCCTTCGCTGTCGCCCAAAAATTGCGCGTGTTTCAGGAAGTGGCAGGCGACCAGGTTTTCAAAGCGCGCACCGGAGGTGGTGGCGTCCGCTGGCGAATCGTCCAGGTAAGCCCAGTCGTAGAAGTACAGCTTGGGCGCCTTGGCCAGTGCACGTGCGACGTTGCGGTGGAAGGGCGTGACCAGAAAGACAATGTGCAAGGCCTCCAGAATCTGGATGTAGCTGCGCACGGTCTTGGCCGAGATACCCAGATCCCGGCCGAGCGAGTCGAACGACAGCGGGCTTCCGGTACGGCTTCGCAACAGCTCCAAGAGCTGGCGCATCGCGCGCACTTCGTGGATGCGGCTGAATTCCAGCACGTCTTCGCGTACCAGGTCGGTGAAGTATTGGTTTTGCCAGCGGCGGCGGCCACTCTCGGTGCCCTCGAAGAGGGGCTCGGGGAAGCCCCCAAAACGCATCAGCGTCTCCAGGGCCTGATCCGGGCTGGACACCTGTGGCAAGAATTCCCGGACTGAAAATGGATGCAGCCGCCAGCGGAAATAGCGGCCCGCCAAGGACTCGCCGGCCTGCCGAAAAGTGTCGAACCGGGCACTGCCAGTCACCAACAGCGCTTGCGTTGCCGGTTTGGTATCAAACGTCCCCTTGAGATAAGCCTTCCAGTGCGGCATAGCATGAAGCTCGTCCAGCACCACCAGCCCGTGCGTGGATGGCCAATCCGAGTTCTGGATGCGCACGCGGTCCGCAAGCTGGTCGTAGTTCAGATACAGCGGGTTGCTGAACCGATCGCCCAATGCGCGCGCCAAGGTGGTCTTGCCCACCTGCCGAGGGCCGGTGACCAACACCATTTTTTTTGCCAGGTCTTGGGCGATGAGGTCCGAAATGTACCGACTCATGATGGTATTTCATCACTAGTTTCCCGTTTTATCAAGATAACTCCGGAAAATTCACCGGAAATATCGGAGAAATGACTCGATCGGCATCTACTGCAGTACCGGTATTGGGCTGGGAATTGCCCGGCGCAAAGCGCGTGGCGCTGCCGCACAAGGGGATCACTACGCGCTCGAAGCGCCCAGGCATCAGCGGCTGCGGTGCCTCCAGCCGCATAGCCAACTACCCAATCAAGGACCGCAGGCGGTAAGCGACAATCACCGCCACCATCCGTTACCCGCGCGCCGCGCCGCAACGATGCCGACCCCTACCTTGCGCAAACCCCTATCGAAAGCCAGGACGGCCAAGGCCGCCCAGCCTACCGAGACCCGCCTCTCGCGCACGCGCCGCCCGCCCGAACTTGAAGCCGCCGACTGGCAGACCACGCTGCGCCGCCAGTTCGGCCGCGAGCAGCGCTTCGGCCTGGAGAACCTGGGGCAAGAGCCGGTGTTCTCTGACTTTCGCGTGCACAACCCCGCGAGCGGCACGCACTACCGTGTGGCCATCCGCGGCCAGGCCCCGGGCCAGAACTTCTGCACCTGCCCCGACTACGCCACCAACGACCTGGGCACCTGCAAGCACATCGAGTTCACGCTTGCCAGGCTGCAGTCCCGGCGCGGCGGCAAGGCGGCGCTGGCGCGCGGCTTCCAGTCCGAGTACAGCGAGATCTGGCTCGACTGCGCGGGCGCGCGCGAAGTGCGCTTTCGCGCCGGCACGGGCTGCCCGCCCGCGTTGCGGGTCCAGGCCGGGAACCTGTTCGACGCCGCTGCCGGCGGGGCCCTGCTGCGGCACCAGCTCGATGGCCTGGAGTCCCTGATGCGCTGCGCCAGCGATGGCGACCATGAGCTGCGCTGCCACGATGACGTCTGGCAGTTCATCGCCCAGATTCGCGACGGCGAGCGCCGCCATGCGGCCCTGGTGGAGGCTTATCCCAAGGGCATCCGGGACAAGGCGCTGACCCGGCTCCTGAAGGTCAGGCTCTACCCCTACCAGGCCGAGGGCGCGCTGTTCGCCGCGCGCGCCGGCCGCTGCCTGATCGGCGACGAGATGGGCCTGGGCAAGACGTTCCAGGCCATCGCCGCAGCCGAACTGTTCGCGCGCCACTTCGGCGTGCGGCGCGTGCTGGTGGTGTGCCCGACCTCGCTCAAGCACCAGTGGAAGAACGAATTCGCGCGCTGCGCCGAGCGCGAGGTGCAGGTGGTGCACGGCCTGCGCGCGCAGCGCGAGCGGCAATACCGCGAAGAAGCGTTCTGCAAGATCACAAACTACGAAACGCTGGCGCGCGATGCGGACCTGATAGCTGCCTGGGCGCCGGAACTGGTGATTGCCGACGAAGCGCAGCGCATCAAGAACTGGAACACCATCGCGGCGCGCGCACTCAAGCGCATCGCCAGCCCGTATGCCATGGTGTTGACCGGCACGCCGCTGGAAAACCGCCTGGAGGAGCTGATCTCGATCGTGCAGTTCGTTGACCAGCACCGGCTCGGCCCCACCTGGCGCCTGCTCGACGAGCACCAGCTGCGCGACGAAGCAGGCCGCGTGATCGGCTACCGCGCGCTGGACCGCATCGGCCAGACGCTGGCGCCGGTGATGCTGCGCCGGCGCAAGGCCGAGGTACTGACGCAGTTGCCCGAGCGGGTGGACAACCGCATCTTCGTGCCGCTCACGCCCCAGCAGCGCGTGCATCACGACGAGAACGGCGCCATCGTCACGCGCATCGTCTCGCGCTGGCGCAAGACCGGCTACCTGTCGGACACCGACCAGCGCCGCCTGCAATGCGCCTTGCAGAACATGCGCATGGTCTGCAACAGCACCTTCCTGCTCGACCACGAGACCGACCATGGCCACAAGGTCGATGAGCTGATGACGCTGCTGGACGAACTGCTCGAAGACCCGTCCGCCAAGGCGGTGGTCTTCAGCCAGTGGCTGGGCACGCATGAGCTGATCGTGCGCCGCCTGGCGCAGCGCGCCTGGGGCCATGTGCTGTTCAGCGGCAGCGTGCCGGGCGACAAGCGCGGCGCGCTGGTGGAGCGGTTCCACGACGATCCGGATTGCCGGCTCTTCCTTTCCACCGACGCCGGCGGCGTGGGGCTGAACCTGCAGCACGCGGCGGCCGTGGTGGTCAACATGGACTTGCCCTGGAACCCGGCAGTGCTGGAGCAGCGCATCGGCCGCGTGCACCGCATGGGCCAGTCGCGCGGCGTGCAGGTGGTCAATTTCGTCGGCCAGGGCAGCATCGAGGAGGGCATGCTCTCCGTGCTGGCCTTCAAGAAGTCGCTGTTCGCGGGCGTACTCGACGGGGGCGAGCACGAGGTGTTCCTGCAGGGCACGCGCCTGTCCCAGTTCATGAAGAGCGTCGAGCAGGTAGCCGGGGCCATGGGCGAGGCAGAGGCAGACGCAGATGCCGACGCGGAGTCGCCTGCGGCAGCGGGCGCCACCGACAGGCCACCCGCTGCGGCCGTTCTGCCGCAGGCGCAGGACGAGATATCGGTGGCGGCTGGAACCCAAGCCAGCACCGAAGCCGCGACGCCACGCGCCGAACCCGCAGACCCGTGGGCCGCCATCCTCGAGGCTGGCGCCGCGTTGTTGCAGGGGCTGGCCAGCGCGCGCTCCGCTGGCGGCGCAACGCCTGGCATGGCGCCCATCACGATCGAACGCGATCCGGTCACAGGCCAAGCCAGCGTGCGCCTGCCGCTGCCCGATCCGGCCGTGCTGCAGCGGCTGGCCAAGGCATTGGAGCCCTGGCTGCGGTAGCCGCCGGGTTATCTCGCTCCGTCCGATCTTGTGGTCATGGCGTTGTGCGGTGCGACGGGGGCTGCGCCCTCGAACGACAAGAAGTCCACCAGCCGCTTGTCTTCCGTCACCAAATCATGCGGGATCAGCAGGTACTTCCATGGCTTGGTGCCAATTTTCCGCGCGTGGTCTGAGGCATGCCTGCACCACAGAGCGCCCACTTCGGCCTTCGCCGACTCGGCAATCTCGGCCTGCAGCGCGGGCGTCAGCAAGGCTTGCCGCGTGGGGGCGTCCTGCGTGCGTCGTGTCACGCGCAATCACCAGCATGAAGGGATTGACCTCTTTCACGCCATTTGTCGCGTTATTGCGGGCGTAGGTCTTCAACTCCACCTTGGTCGCCTCGTGCAGGCGCACGCCGTCTTGCAGCTTGACGCGTTCCACCTCTTCGGGCGGCATGTTGCGCGCGTCAAAATTGCGCTGCGTCACCACGGCGGGCTCTTTCACAAAGCCGTCGTCCATGGCGCGGGCCAGCGGGTAACCCAACATCCGACCACGCTTACACTGCTGTCCTGTGCAACAGATCGACTCGCTTTGCGTCGCCGATCTCAGACCGCTCCAGGCTCATACCTGAATTGGAAAAGACTTTGCCCGACGGCGCAACGGCGCAACGGCGGACCGGCCGGCCTTGCCGGAGCATTGGCGGATCGGACAGAATGGCTTCATCGAGACTTCGGCCCTTCGCCCCTCGCAACAGGAGATACCGCCATGCGCATGTTTGCCGCCTCCATCGCCACCGAAACCAATACCTTCGCGCCGATTCCTACGGCGCTGGAGAGTTTTTACGAGTCGTTCTACGCCCCACCGGGCCAGCACCCGGACGACGCAAAACTGTGTACGGCGCCTCTGTGGGTGGCGCGCCGGCGCGCCCGGGCCGAGGGCTGGACGCTGATCGAGGGCTCGTGTTCATTCGCCGAGCCAGCGGGCTTGGTATCGCGCGAAGCCTACGAGACACTGCGCGACGAGGTGCTGGAGCAGTTGCGCGCCGCGATGCCGGTCGATGGCGTCGTGCTGGGCCTGCACGGCGCGATGGTGGCCGATGGCTACGACGACTGCGAAGGCGACCTGATCGAGAACGTGCGCACCATCGTCGGGCCGACGGTGCCGATCGGCGTCGAGCTCGACCCGCATTGCCACATGACCCGAAAACGCGTTGCCAACGCCACGCTGATCATCTGCTTCAAGGAGTTTCCGCACACCGACTTCGTGGCGCGCGGCGAGGAGGTGGTGGAGCTGACGCTGCGCGCGATGCGCGGCGAGATCCGCCCGGTCATGTCGCTGGTCGATTGCCGCATGATCGGCAGCTTCCCGACCACGATCCAGCCGATGCGCGGCTTTGTCGACAAGATCAGCGCGCTCGAGGGCAAGGACGGCGTGCTGTCGATCTCGATCGCCCATTGCTTCCCGTATGCCGATGTGCCCGAACTGGGGGCGCGCATCCTGGTCGTGACCGACGACCGGCGCGAGGTTGGCAACAAATTGGCGCGTGAGCTGGCCGACGAGTTCCTCGGCATGCGCGGAAAAACCCAACCCGACTACCAGACGCCAGACGAGGCGATCGACATCGCGCTCAAGGAAGCCGGTACCGTGGTCGTTGCCGATCCGTCCGACAACCCGGGCGGTGGCGCACCGGGCGACTCTACCGTGATCCTGCGCCGCTTGATCGAACGCGGTGTCAAGAACGTCGCGCTGGCGCCAATCTGGGACCCGATGGCGGTGCGACTGTGTTTCATGGCCGGTGTCGGCGGCAAGATCGCGCTGCGCTTTGGCGGCAAGACGGCACCGACCTCGGGCCAGCCGATCGACGCGTTGGTCACGGTGACCGGATTGCGGCGCGAGGCCTTCCAGACCTTCGTCGATGCCAGGATTCCACTGGGTGACTGCGCGGCGATCGAACTGAACGGCATCTCGGTGGTGCTGATCACCAAGCGCACGCAGGCGCTGGGCAGCGACCTGCTGACAGGCATGGGCGTTGCCATCGAGGGCAAGAAGATGGTGGTCGTCAAATCGACCAACCACTTTCACGCCGCCTTCTCGCCATTTGCCAGCCGTGTGCTGTATTGCGACTCGGGCGGCCCCATCCCGCGCGACCAGCGCAAGGTACCCTACACCCGCGTCCAGCGCCCGATCTGGCCGCTGGACGAAGCCGTTCAACCGGTGCTGCTGACCTGATACCCTTTGCCTCGCATTGCCTCGCATTGCCTCGGCGGCCGTTGGCAGCACTGCCCCACGCTCTTGACGGCGGGACGCTATCGAGATTGAACCGCGACGACTATTTTTTCGTTTCACCAGGAGAAACAGCATGACCTCTTATGACCGATTGAAGGAACTCGGACTCGAACTGCCGACGCCGGCCACACCCATAGCCAACTACGTGCCATTCGTGCTGGTCAACGGTTTTCTGTATCTTTCGGGCCAGGGACCGCGCCGTGCCGACGGCAGCCTGTGCACCGGCAAGGTCGGCGCCGACGTCAGCGTCGAGGAGGCCTACCAGCACGCCCAGCTGACCGGGCTGAACCTGCTGGCCGTCGCGCACCTGGCGCTGGGTGACCTGGCCCGGGTGCGCCACGTCGTCAAGGTGCTGGGCATGGTCAACGCCATCCCAACCTTCGGCGATCACCCCAAGGTCATCAATGGATGCTCCGACCTGTTCGTCAATGTGCTCGGCGATGCCGGGCGTCATGCGCGCTCGGCGGTTGGCATGGGATCACTGCCGGGCAATATCTCGGTCGAGATCGAGGCGATCCTGCAGGTCGACGGCTAGCCGGCGCTGCGGGGGCTGCATGCGACCGGCCACGCAGGCGGCCCTGTCCGCCATTGCACAGAGCGACATTCGTCAGGCGCTGGGGCTGCGCCCGATCGTCAACGCTTCGGGCACGATGACCGTGCTGGGGGCATCCATCATGGTTCCGCAGGCGGTCGCGGCGATGGCGGCCATCGCAACCGAGTTCGTCGAGATCGGACAGCTGCATGCGGCGGCCGGCCGGGAGATCGCGCAGGCCACCGGCGCCGAAGCCGGGTTTGTCACCGCCAGTTGTGCCAGCGCGATCACGCTTTCGGTTGCCGGCAGCATGACCGGTGAACGGCTGCTGGCGATCGAGCGCCTGCCCGACAGCACCGGTTTGCGCAACGAGGTGCTGGTGCAAACCGGCCATCTGGTCGGCTATGGCGCGTCGCTGCAGCAGTCAATCGCGATGTCCGGCGCTCGCGTCGTGACAGTCGGCACAGTCAGCGGTGCGCAGCCGTACCAGCTCGACGAGGCAATCAGCGAACGCACGGCCTGTTCGGTGTTCGTGGTCTCCCACATGACGGTGCAGTACGCGATGCTCGGGCTTGAACAGGTCTGCGCGATCTGCCATGCCCGGGGTATTCCGGTGATCGTCGATGCCGCCTCTGAGTACGACCTGCGCGGATTCCTGGCGCGCGGCGCTGACATCGTCGTCTATAGCGGCCACAAGTTTCTCGGTGGTCCCACGTCGGGCATCGTGGCCGGGCGCAAGGACCTCGTGCGCGCGGCCAGCCTGCACAACCGCGGCATCGGGCGTGGCATGAAGGTCGGAAAGGAAAGCATTGCCGGTGTCATGGCGGCGCTGCAGGCCTGGCAACAGCGCGACCACGCCGCGATACGGGCCGGCGAAGATGCCGCGCTCGCTTGCTGGCTCGAAGCGCTCGGGCCATTCGATGCGGTGGCCTGCCAGCGCATCGACGATCCAACCGGAAATCCGCTGCAGCGCCTGCGCGTCAAGGTGCTGCCGAACCGCGGCTGGAGCGCGCGCAGCCTGGCCGACGCGCTGGCCGCGGGCGATCCGCCGGTGATGGTGCGCGACTACCAGACCGATCTGGGTTTCTTCGATCTGGATCCCTGCAATCTGCACGAAGGCGATGCGCAGACGGTCGCCCGGCAGTTGACTGCCTGCCTGAGCCTTGTGCCGCCCGGAAAACCCACATACCGTTAGCGTGAAGACTGCCCCCTGTCAAGCGCCATGCCGTTTCATGGCGCCATTGGTAGTTACCCGCGCTGGCAGCGGGTTGCCCACCCCAACCGAATGTGCTTAAATAATTTCGGACTCGTTAATCACGGCTGAACTGTCAACAACAGTTGACCATGAACAATAGCCGACCACTTGGAGATGTACCGATGACACATTCACGGCGTTCCGTTTTGACTGTTGGAGTAGCTGCGGCGGCCGTAGCCGGTGTTGGAGTCCCGCTTCTGGGACGTGCACAGGCCAAACCGCCGCGGCAGGTGCGCATGGTGCCGCACGGCGATCTGAACGTTCTCGACCCGATCTGGACCACACAGAACATGGCGGCTTACCACGGCGCCATGATGTACGACACCCTGTTCGGCATCGACGCCAATTTCAATCCGCAGCCGCAGATGGTCGGCAAGCACGATGTCTCGGCGGACAAGAAAACCTATACCTTCGAACTGCGCCCTGGCCTGAAATGGCACGATGGGACGCCGGTCACGTCCCGGGATTGCGTCGCTTCGCTGCGCCGCTGGCAGGTCAAGGACGGCGCCGGCACGCACCTGTTCGCACGGGTTGCCGATACACCGGTGGTCGACGACAAGACTTTCCGCATCGTCCTCAAGGAGCCCTATGGCCTGCTGATCGAGGCGCTGGCCAAGACCAGCACCCCGGTGTGCTTCATGATGAAGGCCGAAATCGCGGCCACCGACCCGAACACCCAGATCACCAAACACATCGGATCGGGCCCGTTCCGCTTTATCGAGGCCGAATACCGGCCCGGTAGCCGCGTCGTGTACGAGAAAAACAACGACTATGTGCCGCGCAGTGAACCCGCTTCGGGCATCGCCGGCGGCAAGGTCGTCAAGCTCGACCGCGTGATCTGGGACATCATGCCCGACGCCCAGACCGCCGCCTCGGCGCTGATGACCGGCGAGGTGGATTTTTTCGAGGTCCCGCCAATCGACATCCTGCCGGCTCTGGCGGCCGCACCTGGCGTCAAGATCGAGGTGTTCAACAAGTTCGGCAATGTTGGCTATTGCCGGTTGAATCACCTGCACCCGCCGTTCAACAACATCAATGCGCGGCGCGCCGCCCAACTGGCGATCAACCAGGAGGACATCCAGCGCGCGGCGGTCGGCAACAAGGACTACTACCGAACCTGCGGCTCGCACTTCACCTGCGACTCGCCGATGGGGGTCGAAGACGGCTCGGAGGCCCTGATGCTCAAGGCCCCGATGGCCGAGCGTCAGGCCAAGGCGCGACAGCTTCTCAAGGAGTCGGGTTACGATGGCAAGGCCATCATCTGCCTGCACGCGACCAACATCCATGTGATGAACCAAACCATGCTGGTGATCGCGCAGAACCTGCGTCAGGTCGGTTTCAACGTGCAACTCGCGTCCAGTGACTGGGGAGCGGTGGTGACCCGGCGTTCGGTGCAAAAAACACCCGAGGAAGGCGGCTGGAACGTGTTCTTCACCTGGGGCGGCGGCAACGCCACCGCCAATCCGATCGCCTTGTCGGCGCATGCGTCCACCGGCACCAAAGCCTGGTTCGGCTGGCCCGAAAACGCGCTCAACGAGCAGCTGCGCACCGAGTGGTCGGCCGCACCGACGCTGGAGGCGCGACGGGCGGTGGCACGCAAGCTCAACAAGAACATGATGGACTATGTACACGACGTCAAGACTGGCCAGTGGGTCGGGCCGGTGGCCTACCGCGGCGACCGGCTGCGCGGACTGATAGCCGTGCCAGAGGTGATCCCATGGTGGAACGTGGAGCGTTACGCCTGAGAGCATGTGAATCTGACTGCCCCGGGGCTGACGCCATCCAACCGGGCACGCGCTGCAGACGCGGCGTGTGGCTGGCTGGAAATGGCGCGCCGCCGATAACGCCACCTTCACATTTCTCTCAAGCCCACTGATGCTCTCCTACATCATTCGCCGCCTGCTCGGCGTCATCCCCGTCATGCTGGTGGTGGGGATCTTCGTGTTCTCGCTGCTGCACCTGGCGCCGGGCGATCCGGCGGCCATCATCGCCGGCGACAACGCGACACCCGAGAACATCGCCAAGATCCGCACCAGCCTGGGGCTCGACCGGCCGCTGCTCGAGCAGTTCACGACCTGGGGCATGGCCACCTTGCGCGGTGATCTGGGCGTGTCGATGTTCTCCAACATCCCAGTGACGACGCTGATCCAGCAGCGCATGGGACCGACCATATCGCTTGCGATCACAACGCTGATCGTTGCCGTCACCATCGCCGTCACGCTGGGCGTGCTGGCCGCCTGGAAGGCTGGCTCCCTGCTGGACCGTGCGGTGATGGGGCTGGCGGTGACCGGGTTTTCGGTGCCGGTATTCGTGGTCGGCTACATCTTGGTCTATTACGTGTCACTGCAATGGCGCTGGTTGCCGGTGCAGGGCTACAAGGAGTTGTCCGAAGGCTTCTGGCCCTGGCTGCGGCATCTCATCCTGCCTTCATTCGCGCTGGGGCTGGCCTATGTCGCGTTGATCGCGCGCATCACGCGGGCCAGCATGCTTGAGGTGCTGGCCGAGGACTACATCCGCACCGCCACTGCCAAGGGCGTTTCCACGGTGCCGATGCTGCTGCGCCATGCGCTCAAGAACGCGGCTGTGCCCATCATCACCGTGATCGGGATCGGCGTCGCGTTGCTGATTTCCGGCGTCGTCATCACCGAGAGTGTGTTCAACATCCCCGGCATCGGACGCCTGGTCGTCGACGCGATCGCTCGCAGCGACTATCCGATCATCCAGGGTTCGATGATCGTCTTTGCCGCAGTCTATGTGCTGATCAATCTGGCGATCGACATTTCCTATTGTTTCTTCGATCCCCGGATCCGGTATAGCTGATGGAAACAGCCATCCCCGCACGTCGCTCCGACACCGCCGAGTTCATCCGGCGCCACCCCACCATCTTCATCGGCGGCCTGCTGCTGATCGTGATCACGCTGGCCGCCCTTCTGGCGCCGTGGATCGCGCGCGACCCGATCGCGTTCGAGCCGATCAACCGGCTCAAGGCACCGGGCGGCGAGTTCTGGCTCGGTACCGACAGCCTGGGCCGCGACATCTTCGCGCGCATGGTCTACGGTGCGCGCATTTCGCTGATCGTCGGCCTGTCGGTAGCCTTCATCGCCATCATTAGCGGATCGGTGATCGGCCTGCTTGCCGGATATTTCAACCGCGTCGATGCGCTCGTCATGCGACTGATGGACGGCATCATGGCGATCCCGTCCATCCTGCTGGCGATCGCGCTCGTCGCGCTGCTGGGATCGAGTGTCACAGTCGTCATCATTGCGATCTCCATCCCCGAGGTCCCGCGCGTGACCCGCCTGGTGCGCGCGGTCGTGCTGTCGGTGCGCGACCTGCCCTTCGTCGAGGCGGCGCGCTCCAACGGCACCCGGGTCGGCAAGCTGTTGCGCCGGCACATCCTGCCCAGCACCATCGCGCCGCTGATCGTTCAGGCCACCTATATTTGTGCGTCCGCGATCCTGACCGAGGCCGGCCTGAGTTTCCTGGGCGCCGGCACGCCCCCCGAAATTCCTACCTGGGGCAACATGATCGCCGGCAACCGGCTTTACCTGCAGATCGCGCCGTGGACCATATTCGCGCCCGGCATCTGTCTGGCGCTGGTCGTGCTGGCGGTCAACCTGCTCGGTGACGGGTTGCGGGATCGGCTCGATCCCCGGATCTCGCGGGGCATGTGATGGCGACTCCGGTACTCCAGATCGACGACCTGCATACGCGTTTCTTCACGCGCGACGGTGTCGTGCGCGCAATCGAAGGCCTTTCCCTGAGCGTGCAGGAAGGCGAAGTACTGGGCATCGTCGGAGAGTCCGGCTGCGGCAAGTCCGTCACTGCGCTGTCGGTGATGCGCCTGATCCCGCCCAAGTCGGGGCGGATCGTACAGGGCTCGGTGCAGTTCGAAGGCAAGGATCTGGCCCATCTGAGCGATACCGAGATGCGCGCAATCCGCGGCAACCAGATCGCGATGGTGTTCCAGGAGCCGATGACCTCGCTCAACCCGGTACACAGCGTGGGCGCGCAAATCGCCGAGGCGGTGCGTATCCACCAGGGTTTGTCCAAATCCGCCGCGCTGGCACGTGCGGTCGAGATGCTGAGCCTGGTCAAGATACCGGACCCGGAGCGCCGGGTGGCGGATTACCCGCACCAGTTCTCGGGCGGCATGCGCCAGCGCGTGATGATCGCGATGGCCTTGTCGTGCAACCCCAAGCTGCTGATCGCCGACGAACCGACCACGGCGCTGGACGTCACGATCCAAGCCCAGATCCTCAAGCTCATGGTCGAACTCAATGGCCGCGTCGGCGCCTCCATCATGCTGATCACGCACGACCTGGGCGTGATCGCCGAGACCGCGCACCGGGTGGTCGTCATGTACGCCGGGCGCAAGGTCGAGGAAGCCACGGTGGACGAGCTGTTCGAGCGCCCCGTGCATCCATACACGCGCGGTCTGATGGCGTCGATCCCGCGCGGGCGCCAGGGCGCACGGACACGGCGTCTGAGCGAAATTCCCGGCATCGTTCCGTCCTTGCGCGAGTCGGTGCCGGGCCAACCGGCGTTCCAGGGTTGCGCGTTTGCACCACGCTGCGGCTTCGCGCAAGCCCGCTGCCATGCGCAGGCACCACCGCTGCTGCAATACAGCGCGGGCACCACCGCCAGCGTCATCCAGGGACCGGCGCCAGTGGGGGCGCACCTGGCCGCTTGCTGGGAGATCGACAAGGTGCTGGCCTCATGAACACGACGGCGCAGGTGCAATCCAGTGCCCCGTCACCGGCCGGCAGTGCGGGAGTCACGGCCACGCCAGACAGCAAGAATGTGCTTCGCGTCGAAGGACTGAAGAAGCACTTCCCGGTACACAAGGGTGTACTGCGGCGGGTGAGCGGCCATGTGAAGGCTGTGGATGGCGTCTCGTTCTCGATCCAGGCCGGCGAAACCCTGTGCCTGGTCGGCGAGTCCGGCTGCGGCAAATCGACCGTCGGCAAGACCATCCTGAAATTGCAGCAGCCGACTTCCGGCCGGATCTGGCTGGGCGACACCGAGATCACCGCCCTGAACGAGGAACAAATGCGATCGCACCGGCGCGAAGTGCAGATGGTGTTCCAGGATCCGTACTCGTCGCTCAACCCGCGCATGCGGGTCGGTCAGATCATTGCCGAGCCGCTGGAGAACTACGGACTGGCCGATGACGACAAGGGTCGCGAGAGAAAGGTTGCCGCGCTGCTGGAGAAGGTGGGCCTGCGCGCCGATGCCATGCAGCGTTACCCGTTCGAGTTCTCCGGTGGACAGCGCCAGCGCCTGGGTATCGCACGCGCGCTGGCCCTCAATCCGCGCCTGATCGTCGCCGACGAGCCGGTCTCTGCGCTCGATGTGTCGGTACAGGCGCAGGTGCTCAACCTGCTGATGGACCTGCAGGAGGAGTTCGGCCTGGCCTACTTGTTCGTCTCGCACGACCTGGCGGTGGTGGAGCATATCGGCCACCGCATCGCGGTGATGTACCTTGGGCGTATCGTCGAGCTCGCCTCGCGCGACCGCATCTTCAGCCAGCCGCTGCACCCGTATACCGAGGCCCTGATGGCGGCCGCGCCGATCGCCGATCCCAAGGCACGGCGCGATCGCCTGGTGATCGAGGGCGACGTGCCCAGCCCGATGAACCCGCCACCGGGCTGCCATTTCCACACCCGCTGCCCCTATGCGGAGGCGCGTTGCCGCACCGACGATCCGCCGCTGCAGGAAGTCGCGCCCGGCCATGTGGTGGCCTGCCATCTGCGTACACCGGCGACAGTTGCCGCGATGGCTGCGGCCGTACCTGCCTGAGAGGCGACCATGACCACATGGCTTGAACAACTGGGTGTTGCACGGCGCATCAATGCTGCCGGCACGCTGACCCGACTTGGCGGCAGCCTGATGGCGCCCGCCGTGCTGGACGCGATGCGCGAAGCCGCCGACCACAGTGTCGACATCGCCGAGTTGCAGACCGCAGCCAGTGCCCGCATCGCTGCCGTCACCGGCGCGCAGGCGGGCATCGTCACCTCGGGCGCGTCGGCGGCGCTGACACTGGCAACGGCGGCCTGCCTGGCGCGCTGGGACGTCTCGCGCATGGCGGCCCTGCCCGACACCGGCGCCATGCCCAACCGGGTGCTGATGGCGCGTACGCACCGCAACAGCTATGACCACGCGATCCGGGTCGCGGGTGGACACATCGTCGACATCGGTCACAACGACCGTGGCACCGGCGCCGGTATCCGCGGCCTGGAAGCCTGGGAAATCGATGCCGCCATCGACGCACAGACCGTGGCTTTCGTGTTCGTCGCCAACCTGGAGTCCAACGCATCGTTGCCAATGGTCGTGCAGACGGTGCATGCCCATGGCCTGCCGGTGATCGTCGACGCCGCGGCCCAGCTGCCGCCGCGCGAGAACCTCAAACGCTTCATCGCTGCAGGCGCAGACCTCGTGCTGTTCAGCGGTGGCAAGGCCATCGGCGGGCCGCAGTCCAGCGGCATCCTGGCCGGCCGGCGCGACCTGATCGGCTCGGCGCTGGTGCAGATGATGGACATGGACGTGCATCCGCAAACCTGGTCGGCGTCGCCGCTGATCGACCGCACTGCGCTCAAAGGCATACCGCACCATGGCATCGGCCGCGGTTTCAAGGTCGGCAAGGAAGAAATTGCCGGGCTGCTCACGGCGCTGGAGATCTTCAGCACCCGCGACGAAGCCACATTTGCGGCCGGTCTGCGCCAACGCCTGCAAGCGATCGCCGAGGCCTTGCGGCCGCTTGCACCGATGTTGTCGACCCAGCTCGACGCCGGCCATGGCGAAGGCGCGATTCCGATCCTGCAACTGCACGTGGCCGGCGCGGCACAGACACTGAGCCTGGCGCTGCAGCAAGGCAATCCTCCGATCCACCTGGGCGAAGGCCGCATGGCCGACGACGTTCTGACGATCAATCCGCTGACCCTGCGCAAGGACGACGACGCCGTCCTGGTGGCCAGCCTGCGCGCAGCCTGCCAATCCCTGAAAGCACCATGATGAAACCTACCGACCCGCACGACCTGATCCTGCGCGGCGCCCGCGTGATCGACCCGTCACAGAACATCGACCGCGTCACCGACGTGCGCTTCACCGGTGGCAAGGTGGCCGCGATCGGCGATGTACTGGCCGCCGGGCCGGCCACCGAGGTGCGCGACGTCCGGGGCAAGATCGTCACCCCGGGCCTGATTGACCTGCACACCCATGTCTACTGGGGCGGCACCTCGATCAGCGTGGACGCGGTGGCGCTGGCGCGCACCAGCGCCACCGCCACCTTCGTCGACGCCGGCACGGCCGGACCGGCAAACTTTGCAGGCTTTCGCAAACACGTCATCGAGCCGGCGCTGCCGGTGCGCATCCTGCCGCTGATCAACCTGTCGTTTGCCGGCATCTTCGCGTTCTCGGGCACGGTGATGGTCGGTGAATGCGAAGACCTGCGCCTGCTCGACATGCGCGAGTGCCTGCGCGTGGCGCGCGAAAACCTGGACCTGATCGTCGGGGTCAAGGTCCGCGTCGGCCGCGGCGCCAGCGGCAACTCGGGCATTGCACCGATGGACATGGCACTAGAAGTCGCCGAGGAACTGGGCCTGCCGCTGATGGCGCACCTGGACCACCCGCCGCCCTCGCGGATGGATGTGATGTCCCGGCTGCGCCCGGGCGACATCCTGACGCACTGCTTCCGTCCGTTCCCCAATGCGCCGTCGAAACCCGGCGGCGGGGTGCGCCCGGAGGTACTGGCCGCACGCGAACGCGGCGTGATTTTCGACATCGGCCACGGTGGCGGCTCCTGCGGTTTTGCCACCTGCCGCGCCATGCTGGAGGCTGGCTTCAAGCCCGACGTGATCTCTTCCGACGTGCACGTGCTGTCGATCAACGGGCCGGCCTTCGACCTGCTACAGACGCTGGCCAAGTTCCATGTGCTGGGCATGGACCTGCCCGAGGTCGTGGCCTGTGCGACCGTCAACGCGGCGCGCGCGATCCGGCGCCCGGACATCGGCACACTCAAGATCGGGGCGCTGGGCGAAGCCAGCATCTTCGAGGTGATGGATGCACCCACCGAGTACCGCGACGTGCTGGGCGAAGTGATCCACAGCAACATCGCATTCAAGGCCCATGGCCTGGTGCTCGATGGCCGCTGGTGGACCTGAGCAAGGTCTGCGTCCGCCTTCACCCTGTCACCCCGCCCCAAAGACCTGGCACACCCTTTCAATCCACGCATCCGCAGGAGTCCGCATGACCCAACCCAGCATGATCTTCACCGACATCGACTACGACGCTCCAGGCAAGCAGGTCGATTGGCTGTACCTGCCGCATTCGGTCACCCGCTCGGCCTATGGTGCGATCGCGATTCCGATTGCGGTGATCCGCAACGGCGACGGCCCCACGGTCTTCCTGATGGCCGGCAACCATGGCGATGAATACGAAGGCCAGATCACGCTGGCCAAACTCATCCGCGAACTCGAGCCCGCCGACCTGCGCGGGCGCGTCATCATCCTGCCGGCCGCCAATCTGCCGGCAGCAATGGCGGGCGCACGGGTGTCCCCGATCGACCAGGGCAACCTGAACCGCGCCTTTCCCGGCGACCCGCATGGCACGCCAACCTGGGCCATCGCGCACTACATCGACAGCGTGCTGTACCCGATGGCCAACTTTCACCATGACCTGCATTCGGGCGGCTCGTCGCTGCGCTATCTGCCGTTCTGCTCGATGCGCAAGAGCGGCGAAGCGGCGCTGGACGAAGCATCGATGGCCGCGCTGCTTGCCTTCGGCGCCCCGCTGAGCCTGGTCTGGGCCTACAACCCCGAAGGCCGGCTAGCAGGCGCCGCGGCGGCGCGGCGCGGCCTGGTGTCACTCGGTGGCGAATTCGGCGGCGGCGGCGACGTCAACCGTGCCAGCCTGTCGATGCTGGAACAAGGCGTACGCAATTTCCTGCATTTCTCCGGTGTCATGGCAAAACCCCAAAGACTAGTCGAAGCCCCACGCGGCACCCGATTGATGGAAGTGTCGAGCCGCGAGCACTATGTCTATGCAGGCGAAGCCGGCCTGCTCGAGCCGCTGGTGGATCTGGGCACCGAAGTACAGGGCGGCGACCTGGCCGGCATGATCCATTTCGTCGACAACCCGGCACGCGAACCGGTCCCTTGCCATTTCCGCCGCGCCGGCATGGTCGTGTGCCAGCGCCATTTCGGGCGGGTCGAGCGCGGCGACTGTGTCGCCCATCTGGCCACGGACTGCTGAAACCGCAGCGCAACCTCGGGCTGGTGCCAAGGCCCTGAAACCGCTGCGGCTACAGCTGCCGGTACACCGCCCTGTCTGCGGGAAAGTGTCGACCAGGGTATGCAGGTCGTACTCGGAGACCGGCAGGTCGCGGATCTTGGGATCTTCAGGCCGGTTTGCGGGCCTGCTCGATCCATTGCCGGGCCTGCATTTCAGCAGCCAGCGCCGGATCCAGCGGCGAGCGGCACAAACCGGCGTGCTGGTAGTGCTGGTTTTCGTACAACTGCGCGGCAGCGGGGAACTCCGCGAGCACGGTGTCGAACTCCGCGCCGGAGTCCGACTGCGCCAGGGCGTCGGACAGGCGTCAGACCACGGACTGGTATTGCTGCGCGTCGACCACGATGCTGCTCTGGTCCAGCCGCTCAAGCAAAGCGGCCAGGACCCGGGTGCTGGTCAGGTCAGCCCTGGATGGGGAGGCTTGGGTGGTATTCATGCCATGTATCTAGGGGTCTGGCGCGCTTTTGCAAGCAATATCCCGAACACCGTTACAAACCCGACTCCGTGCCTGACCGGCGGCCCTGGCCCGTTTACGGCGGCGGCACGGCACCCTTGCGCTCCACGATCAATCCATACGCCTGCGGCTCACGGTGTTTGGCGAAATTGAAGGTGGTGTTCTTGTACGACAACGTCAAGTCGAGGTCGCAACGCGCAATCGCCAGTTCATCACCCAGCGTGCTGCAGGCCGCGACGATTTCGCCAGACGGCGCAACGATGATGGAGTTGCCAATCTGCGGCACGCCTTCCTCGGTGCCGGCCTTGGCCACTCCGACCACCCAGCTGCCGTTCTGGTAGGCGCCCGATTGCATCACCAGCTCGTTGTGAAAATTCGAAAGCGCATCGTGCTCCGGCGCCGGCGGGTTGTGCACCGGCGTGTTGTAGCCGATCAGGATCATCTCCACGCCCTGCAGCCCCATGACCCGGTAGGTCTCGGGCCAGCGGCGGTCGTTGCAGATGGCCATGCCGACAATGCCATCGAAGGCACGAAACACGTTGAAACCCAGGTTGCCGGTCTCGAAGTAACGCTTCTCGAGATGCTGGAACGCGCGCCACGGTTCATGTTCGGCGTGTCCCGGCAGATGGATCTTGCGGTACTTGCCCACGATGCAGCCGGTCTTGTCGACAGTGATTGCCGTATTGAAGTGGCGTGTCCGCCCATCCTCATGGGCCAGTTCCGCATAACCCAGCGTGAAACCGATACCCAGCGTACGCGCCGCATCGAACAGGGGTCGCGTGTCAGGGCCGGGCATCTCGCGCTCGTAAAAAGCGTCGACATCGGCCTGGTCCTCGAAATACCAGCGCGGGAAGAAAGTGGTCAGCGCCAGTTCGGGAAACACCAGCAGGTCGCAGCCATGGCGTTTGCCATCGTGCATCAGGGCCAGCATGCGCTGGACCACCTGCGAACGCGTCTCGTCGCGGGCAATCGGTCCGAGTTGGGCAGCACCCACGGTAACAATTCGGCTCATGATTCAGGTCTCCGGGTCGTCGGCCAGTTCAAGCAGGGTCAGCAGCAGCACGCGCGACGGTGCGTCCAGGCCGAGCAGGTCGCGCAGTCTCGGATGCTTCTGTGCCGCGAGCAATGCCGCCAGCCCGGCTGCGCCGGTTTCACCCGACTCGATGGCGACGTCGCCAGAGGATGGTGTGACAAACAGACGCACGCCTTCGAGCGCATAACGATCGTCGAGTGCGACAAAAGCCGACGCTGCAGTCGAGACGATCTCCCACGCCGCGGGCGCTGCCGCCGGATTGCGGCAGGCACGCAGGCCTTCTTCGTTCAGTAGTTGCACCGTCATGCGTCTCCTTCGCCATTTAGTTGGCAGCCTTGCCGATAACGGGTCAGCATGGCGTTGCGCATCGCCGCACCCTCGGCGCCGGGTTGTTCCTCGATCACCTTGCGCACGGCCGACTGCGCGATGGCAGCGAACGTCTTCGACTCGACGGGGGGCGCGGAATTGTTGGTCATCTTCTTGCCGAGGCTGGACTGGTCTTTCCCGGATGATGCCTCAATGACGTGCGAAATGCCAAGGCCAGACCCGACCGCGACTTCGGTGGCGTTGTCCACCTCCTTGTGCTCATCCGCCGTCAGACCGTCGCGGATCGTGGCATTCACCAACCAGAAGTACGACGCCGAGACAGCGTCACTGGTTCTGACCTATCGGCGAATGCCCACGGGCAAGGCCGCCGCCGTATCCCAGGCGGTGCCGTCAAACCAGGGATCACCGGCCAGACAGGTCCGCGCCATCGGCAATGCGTCCATGCCCCAGAACGGCTTCGAACTCGTCTTTGACGAACTGGGGAAGGCTGGCACCGGTGGCCTCCTCGGCCTGGGCGAAGAAGGTCTGGGCGTGTTGCTGCACCAGGCGGTGCAGCGTGGTCTGCTCGGGGCGGTGGCGCTCGCAGTGCACCGGGGCGCCATCGCGGGGCGCCCTTCCGGGCTGCCTGGCCATGGCTTTCCCCGCGCTGGTCCGGGGAGTCTGGGGTGGTGCAGCTTCTCAGGGCGCGCAGAACGGCGCATCTGCCTTTGAGAGGACTATCTGTCGGCCACCAGCAGCTGCATGGCTTCGCCAAAGGTCACCACATCGAGGGTCAATTCAGGCTCCCAGCTGCTGTAAGAAGGACGACATGGGGCCAGGGCAGCAGCCCGCCCAAGGCGCGAATCCTGAAACTGCACACCGCCGATTTGCCTGTCGATTCAGGTCGCGCGGCTGCTTTTCAGGTTGTGCGTGTGCACATGTTCGCCGGCCTGGATGTCCTGTGTTGCGTGCCCGATCGCCTCCCCATACTTGCGCACGACGGCTCCTTTCGCGATGTCGCGCAGCGCAAATTTGTGGCACAGCCCGACAGCATCTCGCAGCCAAACGTCATCATGCTGACCAGCGACACCCTGGATCGCGACCACCGCTCCGGCCGGCAGCGCGCGCAGGGTGGTGGCCACGTCGTCGAGCGGATGCATGACCAGCGCCATCCCGGCGCCCGGCATGGTTGGCGTCGTCGGCGGTTGCGCAGCCTGGGTCATAGGGCTTCTCCGATCCGGCTCACCACTTCGTCACCTTCGCCCAGAACCTCGCCCCACGTGAGCGTGCCGCTGGCGATGTCGACGATCCGCTCCAGCAACTCCCGCGCGGCGGCATCGATCGAGTGTTCACCCCGGAACACGCCGCTGGCGTCGAAGTCGAGCTGCTCGCCCAGGCGCTGCGCCGCCACCGGGTTCGCCGACAACTTGACCGTGGGTGCCAGCGTGCTGACGTAACTGTTGCCCACGCCAGTGGAGAACAGCAGCATCTGCGCGCCCGCGGCGACGAAGCCCGACAGCGATTCGGGAGCGTAGGCCGGCGCATCCATGGCGTACAGGCCGGGCGCTGCCGGTTGCTCGCCATACTGCAGCAATCCGTTGATCGGCCCGCTGCCGCTCTTGGTGATCGCGCCCAGTGACTTTTCCTCGATCGTCGACAACCCGGCTGCGATATTGGTCGGTCCAGGGTTGTTGCCCAGCAGGTCGACACCTTGTCGGGCCGCCAGTTGCTCGCGGCGCAGCACCGCCTGTACCAGCGCATGGCCGACTGCAGGCGTTGCCGCGCGCCGTGCCAGCAGATGTTCGGCGCCCAGCCACTCGAGTGTCTCGCCGAACACGGCGCTGGCGCCGTGGCCGCGCAGCATGTCGGTGAGCTTGCCGATCAGGGGATTGGCCGCCATGCCGGAACTCGGGTCAGAGCGGCCGCATTCGAGGCCCACGAACAGCTGTGCCAGCGGCACCGGCAACCGCCGTTGCCGCGACAGATCACGGTGCAGTCTGGCGCCGACGCGGATCGCACGGTCGCTCATGGTCAGGATGTCATGGCCGCAGTCGTCGAGACAGACGGATTCCACCGGCTTGCCACTCGCCCCGATGGCCTGGGACAAGGTGGCAATCTTGGGCAGGTCGCTGCCGATCAGCAACACAGCACCCACGTTGGCATTGCGTCCCAAGCCGGCGAGCGCGCGCATGTGCAGTTCCTGGTCGGCTCCGATCAACCCTCCGCCATACGGCATGCAGACCAGTCGCGACCCGGGCAGGGCCTGCGCAACCCGTCGCGCCGCAGGCCCGGTGAGCCCGGCGATCGACAGCACCAGGAGGTGGTTGCGAACGCCTGCTGCGCCGCGCGCGCGCGCGAAGCCGAGAAATGTCGGTTCCGTCATGATCCCGATGCTGGGCCAGACTGCCTGCCGTTGATGTCGTCAGTCCACCTTGGCACCGGAGTCCTTGATGACCTTGCCCCACTTCAAGGATTCGGCGTCGAGCCAGCTGGCGAACTGTGCCGGTGTATTGGCGATCGGCTCGGCGCCGAGTTGGGTCCAGCGGGCGCGTACGTCGGGTAGCTGGATGACGCGGGCGATTTCGGTGTTGAGCCGGGCGATGATCTCGCGCGGTGTGCCATGTGGTGCAAAGATGCCTTGCGCGGCGATCGATTCGAAGCCTGGTAGGCCCGACTCGGCCATTGTCGGGACCGATGGCAATGCCGCCATGCGCTTGGACGTGGTGACTGCGATGGCCTTGAGCTTGCCGTTCTGCAGCAGCGGCATCGCCGGAGGGGAGCCGATGAACATCGCATTGACCTGCCCGCCCATGACGTCGACCAGTGCCGCGCCACCACCTTTGTAAGGCACGTGATTGAGCTTGATGCCGGCCAGGCTGTTGACCATCTCGGCCGTCAGGTGGGTGCTGGTGCCATTGCCCGACGATGCGACGCTGACACTGCCGCTCTGGTTTTTGTCCCTCTGAACGATGTCGCCAAACGAGGTCAGCTGCGAGTTCGGCGCGGTGATCAGAACGTGCGCAAAGGTGGCCAGGTTGATCACCGGTGCCAGGTCGCCACGGGCATAAGGCAATTTGGCATATAGCGCCGGCGCGATGGTCTGCACCGCCACGTCGGCCAGCAGCAGGGTGTAGCCGTCCGGCGTCGCCTTGGCGACGATGTCGGCGCCGATGCTGCCGCCGGCGCCAGGCTTGTTGTCGACCATGAATTGCTGGCCCAGACTCTCCGACAGCTTTTGTGACAGCACCCGCGCCAGGATGTCGGAGGCGCCGCCAGGGGCGTAGGGAACGACCAGGCGCACGGTCTTGTCCGGATACCCGGCGGCTTGCGCGCCGACGCTCCCAAACAGTGCGGTGCCTGTGGCAACGGTGGCTATCAACAGCTTCTTGAACATCGGTGTCTCCATCTGACTATTACTCTGGTTGCCGAGTCTAGGCAGTCGCTCGGTATGATGGAAGAGGAATGTTGCGATATCAGCTATTCGAAAACAAATGATCTGGAGAGAGCATGGAGTTACGCACGCTCAAGCTGTTTCTGGACGTCGCTGCGACGGGCAGTTTCTCGCGCACTGCGGCGCTGGACATGACCACACAGTCGACGGTGAGCAAGTCCATCACCCAACTGGAAGCCGAGCTAGGTGTACGTCTGTTCGACCGGACTGGCCGCGGCGCGACGTTGACACCGGCCGGGCTGGAACTGCTGCCGCAGGCGGAAACGCTGTTGGCCGACGCGCAGCGCATCACATTGCGGATGTCGGAATGCAAGGCAGCGGTTGCCGGAACGGTGCGTCTGGCGATACAGCCAGGCATCGGCTGGCCGCTGCTCGAAGCGATTCTGCGCGAGACCCGCACGCAGTATCCCGATCTGCGCCTGCAGATCACCGAAGGCACGACCCACCAGATCGAGGAGTGGTTGGGGGAAGGGCGCAGCGACATCGGCGTCTTGTCGCGGGCGCCGTCCGCCGCGGTGGCCGATTCCTGGCCGCTTTTCTCGATTCCCCTGCTGCTGGTGTCGCGCGCTGGCGCGTCGGCGACCCGGCAACCTGAAGTTCCATTCGACCGGCTGGCCGACATCCGCCTGGTGTTATCGACTGCGCGCAACGGTGGGCGAATCCTGGTCGAGGAGGAGGCCAGCCGGCGCGGCATGGCACTGCGGGTGGAACTGGAGATCAACGCCCTGGGCCTGATCAAGCGGGTGGTTGCCGAAGCAGACCTGTGCACGGTCGCGGCATGGCCTGCGGTATACATCGAAGTCGGGCGCGGCGAACTGGCCGCGTCCAAACTGGTCGATCCTGAACTGCGCCATACCTATTACATGGCATTGGCGTCGCGAAGGCATCCTACCCCGGCGGTGGATCGCGTCGCCGCCATCATCCGTGGGTTCACGCCGGCGGCCCACTGGCGCGCGCAGCGACCGGCGTAGCTGCGTGACGGCTGCGATCACCGGTCCCGGTCAGGCCATGCCCACATGCGGCAGCGGTGCGCAGGCGTCCATAGGTCGGCTCGCGATCATGTCCTTCAGCTCGCGCTGCGTCGTGGCAAGAGCCGCATCGTTGAATCGGTAGTCCCATCTCGCGCGGATCTCCTGCAGGTCGTACAACTCGCCGGCGCTGCTGAACAGATCCATCGTCAGCTTGTGGAGCCGGGTCCGGATAGTGCGCAGCTGCACCCCAGACGGCGCCAGAACAGCTTGCGTCCGCCGCGTTTGCGGACATCCCGCTGGTCGCGCCCACCGTACCCAATGGCGGCCGGATGACGTGCGGCGGGTAACCCGGGTACCACTTGCCGATCGACGCCGTACCGTAATCCGCGACGCGCATCAGCCATCGCATGATGCGTGGCCCCTTTGCGCCGCGGCCTCGTCAGCTTCAGCGCCCCCGTTTGCAGGCCGCGCGGCTTACGCGCTTTACCCGTTGATGACCCTGTTGATCTCGGTCCCGTTCTTGGTGTTCAATGCCTTCACCAGCCTCCCCTGGTGCTCCGTCACGAAGTCGACCATATCGATGCATGTTTTCGAGCCCGCTGGGACGGGCCTGCCCGCTCTGGGGTGGCCCACCGCCGGGCGTCGATCATCCAGCCCATCCTGTCGCCCCCGCGGAAACACTGCGCCAGGCGCCGGGTGCCAGTCCGTCGAGCGCATAAGGGCCGATGGCAACGCGCACGAGGCGCAGCGTGGGCAGTCCCACGGCCGCCGTCATACGGCGCACCTGGCGGTTGCGGCCCTCGCGGATCACCAGTTCCAGCCAGGCCGTGGGGATGGTCTGGCGCACCCGGATCGGTGGCTCGCGCTGCCACAGCGCCGGGGCAGGCTCCATCAACTGCACGCGGGCGGGGCGGGTCGGTCCGTCGTTCAGCGTCACGCCCTGGCGCAATGCTTGCAGCGCCGCTTCGTCAGGCGCACCCTCGACCTGCACCCAGTAGGTTTTTTCCATCTTGAAGCGCGGGTCGGCGATGCGGGCCTGCAACTTGCCGTCGCTCGTGAGCAGCAGCAAACCTTCGCTGTCCGCGTCCAGTCGCCCGGCGACGTACACACCGGGCAGATCGATGAAATCCTTCAAGCCGCGCCAGCGCCCTTCGGGCGTGAACTGGCTGAGCACACCATAAGGCTTGTTGAACAGGACCAGTTGGACGGGCGGTCCTTCGGGGGATGGCGTCATGACGCCAAGGATATTCAACCAAGCCCCCAGCCGAGGAAGGCCAGCTTGCTCGCCAGTGTGATGAGCACAGCGACGCCCAGCGACGCCAGCCAGATGCCGGCTGTGCGCACGCTGTCGCTCCGCAGCACCAGCAACCATGCCGCCAGCAGCGCGGCCGGCAACAAGATTCCCACCTCACCCGCGCGGGTCACCCCATGCCAGAACATGCCGTCGCCTATTGCCATCAGCCTGGCCCGCAGCAGTCTGGCAGGTAGGTCAGGGCAAACCACACCAGCCAGCCGCAGAAGGCGATGGCTGCCAGACACACCAGCAGCAGGCGGCCGAACCGCAACGGTCGCGGCGTTGCGGCCTGCGTGAGGTCTGGTTTCGAATCTGCAGAGTGTTGCTGTGATGCCATGAGGTCTTGACCGGCCCGCCCCCTGGCGAACCTGCCGACGATGGTACTGTGATTCATGTGGCGACCAATGGCCCGCCAGCGCTTTGCGCTACAGTGACCCGTCCCCCGCCACCGCGTGGGGCCACATGCAGGAGTGAGCCGCAATGATGAACATGGGATACGGCGGCCTGCTCGGCGTGCTGGTGCTGGTGGGCGACATATGGGCCATCATGAACATCTTCCAGAGTTCGGCCTCGAACGAAAAAAAGCTGATCTGGATCATCGCGGTCGTACTGTTGCCGCTGCTGGGGCTGATCCTGTGGTTCCTGCTCGGACCGCGTGGCAGCACGCGGCGCTGAAACCGCTTGCTGCCTCACCGGCCAGCTTGCCAGTGGCCGGATCACCGCCGGGGAGTGGCCTCATGGCAACAGGCCCGTGCCAGTTCGCGTGAGATCACGGCGGGCTCGGCTAAGATGGCTTGCTGACCTGCCACACCCGCCATCTCGACGAGTGGGACAGCGGGTAATGGAAGGGTGTCCCGATTGCCATCGGCGAGCGATTTACCCCTGACCCTGATCTACCCATGGGCTGCATTGGCAGGCCTCGTGCTCGGCGTGGTGTTGCTGGTGCTGTATCTGCAGGCGCGGCGGCGCCTGTCCCACGCCCTGCAATCGCAGGCCGGCGTGGCTCGGCAGTTGCAACAGACGCGTACACACGACTCCCTCACCGTGTTGTACAACCGCACCGGGTTCGAACAGGAGCTGCGGCGAACCCTTGAGCGCTGCGCCGCCGACAACGATCAAGCCTGCGTGCTGTATCTGGACGTGGACCAGTTCCAGACCATCGACAACGCATTTGGCACCGCCGTCGGCGATGCCGTGCTGAGCGACATCGTGCGGCGAGAGGATGCGCGTCTGTTGCAGGATTTGCGTGGCGCCCTGAAGCGACGCGAACTGTTCCTGTACTACCAGCCCAAGGTCGAGGCCACCAGTTTGCAGATCACTGCGGCCGAAGTGCTGATGCGTTGGCGTCACCCGACACTGGGCGTGCTGGGTCCGGACTAGTTCATCCCGCCGGCCGAGCGACATGGTCTGATCCGGCAGATCGGCCGCTGGGCCATCGAGAAGGCCTGCAGGCAGGCCGCGGCCTGGCGTGAACAGGGGCTGCGCATGCGCATTGCCGTGAACATCTCGGCGGACCAGTTCCATCAGAATGACTTCATCGACCATCTGGAAGCAACCCTGGCCAAGACAGGCATTGCGTCTGCGCGCTTCACCTGCGAGATCACCGAGTCGGTGGCAATGCAGGACACCGAACATGCCCAGTTCATCGCCCGGACCATCGTGGCGATGGCGCACGAACTGAACCTGCGGGTGGTCGCGGAGGGGGTCGAAACCAGTGAGCAGCGCGACCTGCTGGTCGAAATGGGGTGCGACGAGTTGCGGGCTATCTTTTCGGTAAACCCATGACAGGCAAGGAGCTTGTGCAATGGTCGGCGCACGACCGACTGCACGAAGAAGAACTGTTCCGGCCGTCGCTTTACAACCCCACGCGTCACCACGCGCTGGATTAGGCCAGCGCCGGTTCAGCTGCCCTGGGAAAATGGATCAGCCACACCCAGTTCGGCGCACAGGCCGGAGACAGCCGAACGCAACACGGCAACTTCGTCTTCGAGTCGGGCCACACGCTGTGCCATATCGCCACCGCCGTCCGCCAAGGCTACGGCATCCTCAGCCGATAGCACCGAGACCGGCCCGCACAACAAGTGCGCCCAGCGCTGCTCGCGCGCGCCGGGTTGGCGCGGCAACTTCAGCACCAGCGGCCCGCCTTTTTCAGCAGAGCGCTCCTGCAGTTCGTCCAGGAACCCTTCCACCGACGAAATATCGGCAAATGGATACCAGCGCTCGGTGTTCAGGCGCAGCTCGCCAGCGGTCTGCGGGCCGCGCAGCAGCAACATGCCCAGCAACACGGCGGCCTGCTCGAACACGCCTATGCCGCGCTGAAAATTGTGTGAGAACTTGGCGGTGCGTCCGCCGGTGGATTCGCGCACCAGATCGCGCGACTTCAGGTTGTCCAGCGCGGTGGCCAGCTGGCCTTCGTCCAGAGTCATCAGCGGCTCACGGCTGGTCTTCTGGTTGCAGCCCAGCATCAGCGAATTGAGCGACAAGGGATAGCTGTCAGGAACGGTGCGGGCCTTTTCCATCAGCGTGCCCAATATACGGGCTTCGACGGCGCTCAATAAGGGGGAGGTAGCGGTTTCGGGTGGTGGATTCACGGTGATGGTCAATTCGGAGATGGAGATGTCTGGGCAACAGACGCATGCATGGATGAATGGCTGAGGGTCGCTCCAGCCAGTGGATAGGCCGCAGGCCTCAGCCTCCCGGATTCGGCAGGTCGCCGAGCACCTTGCTGAGTTTTTTCTCGAGTTCCCTGAGCCGCAGCAGACCGTCAGGCGCCTGCTTGATGGTGTTGCGCCATTCCATGTAAAGCGCGCGCAGGCCTTCGATATCCTGCGCCGCCCTGAGCTTGGCAACGATGCCGTCGCCGGCAATGCCCAGAATGCGTTTGGCCAGGTTGATCATGAAGGTCTGGCCGAGCAGGAATGGATCTTCCTTGCCAGCAGTTGGCTCGCCCAGCGGCGCCGGAGCCGTCTGTGGCGCCGCACGCGGCGGCGCAGCAGGCGCTGGAGCCACCGCCATTGCGGGCGCATATGCCAGCTCGGTGACAAAACCACTGTCCAGCAATTGCTGCATGAGTCCGGCGACCAGCTCGGGCGGAAACACGGTCTGCAAGGCAGCCATGTCGCGCCGGCCATCGATCATGATCAGCATCTGCCGCAGGCGGGGTGTGAGGCCATGCGTGCGGCGTTCGATCTCATCCTGGCCCTTGGGCGATTTCACACAAACGGTATTTGCAGTCACCACGGACTCACCTGTTGTCTCCATCGGTTATCAATGCTTGCCTCGTACGGGCAGCTCCAGGTGATTCTAGGCTCCGCGTTGGTGTCGGCGTTTGGCGGCAAGACCTTGCGAAGGCGGGACTTCACATCCCTGTTCGATAATCCCCGGCTGCCGCCGCGTGCCAATGGCACCAAGCTTGCATTCTCTTTCGGCGTGCATCATCTTTGCACCACATTCGTGCCAAACCCCTGTCTCCGTTCAAAGCGTCGTTTTTCATGTCTCTGCCTTTCGCCCGCCCGGGCATCCGTCCACAACACACCGACGCGGCCATCCGCGACGTGGTGCGCGTCGCCCTGCGCAGCCAGCGCCACTCCGACGCCAATCGCCGCCGCGCGCGCGAACTGGCCTGGCAATGGGTCGCCGCCAAATGGCCGCGCCTGATGCCCTCGCGCGACCAGATGGAGTTGGTCCAGTTCTCCCATGCTGCAAGCGGGCAACAGATTGCGATGTCACGCGCCGCCGATCACTCCAGCTGGTCGCTGGCGGTGGCGTTCGACGAAAAAAACGGCGCGCGGACCTGGATGACCCAGGTCGAGGTGGCCGATGGGGGCGATGCCGACGTACTGCGGCTGCAGACCTCATGCACCGATGTGGCCGATGCACCGTTGGTAGTGGCGCCACCGCGCCTGCTGGGCAGCTGGGTCGAGGGCATGGAGCTGGAGGACGGCCCTTTCGCCGTTTTGGGCGAGCCCCGCGAAGTCAATGACGAGACACAGTTGCAGGGCTTCCTGGCCCACGTGTTGTCACCGCAGCGCAATTTGCCCGTCATCGCGCTGGCCAACCGACCCGAAACCCGGTTCTACGGTGTCGACCCGCGCGGACTTGCAACGGCGGTACAGGGCCTGGCCCATGTGATTTGCCTGGATCCGACCATCGCGCTCGAGGTTGCCGACCGACTGGGCCCCCGCCTGGGCGTGGTTCCCGGTGCGGCACGCATCTACAGCGCCAATGTGCCGGTAGAGGAAAACGCGCAGAACCATCCCCTGGTGCGCAACACCCGGGCCGTTGGCAATGCACAGGATAACGCTGGCGCCTTCCGCCGCTTGTTGTGCCAACGAATCTGCGCCATCAGTGTGCGCGATCGCCACCAGGCATCGGGCAAGGCGGCGAGCGAATCGCGCCTGCCATCCACCACCCGCACGAACTGACGCTCATGGCGCCGCAGCAACAGCGGCGGCCACCACGCAACATCAGGGCATGTACTGCCCGCCGTTGACCTCGATCACCTGGCCGGTGACATACGAGGCCAGTTGCTCGGACGCCAGGTAAAGAAAAGCACCCACACATTCGTCGACCGTCCCCAGGCGCGCCATCGGAATCGTCTTGCGCATGGTTTCCAGCTGCTCCGGGGTGGAGAACTTGTCATGGAACGGCGTCGTGATGACACCCGGCGACACCGCATTGACACGAATGCCACGTCCCACCAACTCCTTGGCCAGACCCTTGGTCGCGGTCGTGACAAAAGCCTTGGAGCCGGCGTACATCGCCGCGCCCGGGCCACCACCACTACTGGCAGCGATGCTGGTCAGATTGATGATGTTCGAGCCAGCGGCCATATGCGGCACAGCGTACTTGGTGCACATCATCATGGAGCGCACGTTCAGGTCGAGGATGTCGTCGAGTGTCGCGTCGGTGAGCTCGGTGATCGCCTGACGCTGTACCAGCGCGCCGGCATTGTTGATCAATACGTCGATGCGCCCCATACGCGCGGCGGCCTCCTTGACTACCCGTTCGCACTCTGACGACTGGCGTAGATCACCCTGCAGCACGAATGCGTCGCCGCCAGATGCCTTGATCGCTTGTGCAACCTTTTCGGCGGCGTCTTTCGAACTGTTGTAGTGGACCGCCACAGTCGCACCGTGTGCGCCCATGGCCATCGCGCAACCTGCGCCGATACCGGTCGATGCGCCGGTGATCAAAATGGCCTTGCCCTTGAAGTCTTCCATCGTGTGTGTCCTTGTGGTGGGTTATCCAGACGGCTGTCGCCTCAGGCCACAGCCAGCGGTCACCGGCAAGTCTATGCCATTGCGCACGGCAGCTGGCGCCTGAGCCTCAGCGTTCCACAGTGCGGGTATAGGACTCGGGACGGCGATCGCGGTAGAACTGCCAGGCGTTGCGCACCTCGCGCAGCACCTCCATGTCGAGATCGCGGATCACGATCTCGCTCTGATCGGTGCTGGCCACCGCGCCCACATAGTTTCCGCGCGGGTCGACGAAATAGCTCGATCCGTAGAACGTGACCGCCTTATCGCCGAACTCACGGCTTTCATTGCCGATGCGGTTGTTCGCGGCAATAAAGTACTGATTGGCTGCTGCGGCAGCCGGTTGCTCGAGTTCCCACAGGCGGTTCGACAGGCCTGGCTTGGTGGCAGACGGATTGAAGACTATCTGAGCGCCAGCCAGGCCGAGTTCGCGCCAGCCCTCGGGGAAATGCCGGTCATAACAGATGTAGACACCGATGCGTCCGACCGCCGTGTCGAATACCGGATAGCCCAGCGTGCCGGGACGGAAGTAAAACTTCTCCCAGAACTGCGGCAGGTTGGGGATATGGTGCTTGCGGTACTTGCCCAGATTGCGACCGTCAGCGTCGATCACCACGGCCGTGTTGTAGTAAAGGCCCGGCATTTCCTCTTCATAGATCGGCAACACCATCACCAACGAGAGTTCACGCGCGAGATCGGCGAAGCGCTGAACCGTCGGACCCGTAATCGATTCGGCATAGGCGTAGTACTTGGGATCTTCGACGATGCCGAAGTACGGTCCGTAAAACAGCTCCTGGAAGCAGATGATGCGGGCCCCCTGGGCGGCCGCATCGCGTGCGAACTGCTCATGTTTGGCGATCATCGATTCCTTGTCGCCGGTCCAGTCGGTCTGGGTGATTGCTGCGCGTACGACGCTCATCGTGGTGTCCTCCTGTTGCTGTTTCGAATGGCGCAGTGCGCCGCCCTGCCCAGGCGTTTCACGCAGCGCTGCCGGACATGCGCCTGCCGGTGAGCGGCGGCGGCCGTTGCGCTGTCACTCGTTCTGCCTAGAATGACAACCATCAGTATGGTCTGGTGACTCCAAAGAGTCCAGTACTCTCTGACCCCGGCTTAGACCGAGTTAGGGTCGGAGTCAAAATGATCCCCGCTCCGGGGTGCACGCGCCAGTGCTGAGATCAAAACCCGCGAACTTGAACCGGTTCATACCGGCGGAAGAAGAGCCTTCACCTTGACGATCGGCCACGCCCGGGGGCCGAGGTGGCCTTCGGGTATCCGCGCGTGCTGGCGATCGCCGGCTCCGACAGCGGCGGCGGCGCGGGGATCCAGGCCGACCTGAAAACCTTCTGCGCGCTCGGCTGCTACGGCATGACCGCGATCACGGCGCTGACCGCGCAGAACACCACGGCGTGCGCTCGATCCACCCGGTTCCGCCCGCAATGCTGCGTGACCAGATCGATGCCGTAATCGAGGATATCGGCGTCGATGCCGTGAAGATCGGCATGCTGCATGCCGCCGACATCGTGCGCACCGTGGCTTGCGCAGTGCGACGGCCTGGGCTCAATCGGCACCAACCAGACCGGCGCCAGCAGCGCCGGTCTGCATCTGCACTCCACGTTGGTGGTGACGACCGAGGGACTGCCGCTGGGGCTGCTGGACGCCCAGTTCCATGCGCCTGTGTCAAGAGCCGAGGATGACTTGCGCGCCAGCGCAGACATCCCCATAGAAGAGAAGAAGACCTTCAACTGGATCCAGGCATTGCGCGACTGCCTCGCCCTGGCGCCTCAGATCCTGGATGCGCAGATGGTGTGCGTCATGGACCGGGAGGCCGACTTCTTCGAACTCTTCGATGAGCAGCGCAAGAAGCCCCGTGTGCAGTTGCTGGTGCGCGCCAAGCACGACCGCAAAACCGGCGCCGCGCTCACGCTGTTTGATGCGCTCAGACAGAGCCCTGTGAAGAGCCAATTTCTGTTGCCCGTCAAGCGCCAGAGTGCCCGCCCAAAACGCTCCAAGCAAAAGGCGCGCGACCAGGTTAAGGCGCGCACCGCGCAGGTCGAACTGCGCTACTGCCCCGTCACCCTTCGCCCTCCCGCCGGCCACGACGACAAGCTCCCCGTCACGCTGGGGTTGGTGCACGTGCGCGAGGCCTCGCCTGCAGCCGGTACCAAACCCGTCGAGTGGTTCTTGTTGACGACGTGCAAGCTCGACGATGTCCAGGCCGCGTTAGAGTGCGTGCGTTGGTACTGCCTGCGCTGGCGCATCGAAGACTGGCACCGAGTTCTCAAGAGCGGCTGTGGAATCGAGACGCTGGCCCACAAGACCCGCACACGGCTCGAGCGCGCCATCGCCATCCGGCTCGTCATCGGCTGGCGCTTCATGCTCATGACGCTGCTCGGCAGAACCTGTCCCGAACTACCTGCCCAAGTGCTCTTCTCCGACGTCGAAATCGAAGTGCTCGCGGCCTACGCCAAAAAAATGATTAGCCGACCCGAAGACTCTGGGCGCCGCCGTTCGCCTCGTCGCTAGATTGGGCGGCTATATCGGCCGTCGCACCGATCCCCCGCCTGGCCATGAAGTCATCTGGCGCGGCCAGGCACATCTCATCACACTGTGCGAGGGCTTCGCCATCGGCAAGGACAGTATCAGCTCGATCAATAGTGGGTAAAGGGCAGAGCTAGGCCCTTGCTGGCCGCGTCGAATTTTTTGCCACTTATTTCCCCACGACGGCCGGTTACAGCAAAAACAGGCGGCGTCGTACCTTCCGGCTGTCGCCAGCACGCAGACAGCGCGGGCACTGTAAGAATTACGGGGGGTGGCGCGTCTACTCTCTGCTAATACACAGTATTCGCGCCCGTGCTGACGTTCGGGCGACCTCGATGCGACCGGAATTTTGATCCTGCTTTGCTGTGATCGGGGCGCACGGGGGCAAATGCGGCTCCTTGGTTGCCAACGATACACAGGAAATGCCCATGCGCGGTCTAATCGATGCAATCTCGAACTGGCTCGGGCAGCGCCTGAGCGGCTACTTGAGCCAGACAACCCGTGGGGACAGCACTGCAGCGCCAGCCGATCCCATCAAGCTGATGGCTTGCATCAAACCCGGCGACGTGTTGCTGGTCGAAGGGCAGTCAAGGGTCAGTGTAGCCATCAAGTATTTGACCCAGTCGACATGGTCGCACGCTGCGCTGTATGTGGGCGACGCAACCGGGCTTGTCGACGCCCAGGGCCGACCACGCTGCTTTCTGGAAGCCGATATCCGCGAGGGCGTGCGCGCCGTCAGCTTGGCGGAGTTCGAGCACCTGAACAGCCGCATATGCCGGCCGGTGGGGCTCGATTCGGCGGAGATCGCCGCGGTCATCGCTTTCGCGCTTGCACGCCTGGGCGATCAATATGATCTGAAGAACGTGGTCGACCTGGCGCGCTATCTGTTTCCTACCCCACCGGTTCCCGTGCGATGGCGCCGCCGCATGCGGGCACTAGGCAGCGCAGACCCGACCCGCGCGATCTGCTCGACGCTGATCGCTCAGGCCTTTCAATCCGTGCGCTACCCGATCTTGCCCAGCATTGAACTCTTGCCTTCCGACGATCCGCAGTGCAGGGGTTGCCTGGCGGAGATTCTCCACGTGCGTCACCACAGCCTGTTTGTGCCCCGGGATTTCGACATATCGCCTTACTTTGCAATCATCAAGCCGACCCTGGAAAGCGGCTTCAAGCACCGATCGCTGCGTTGGCATGCGGTGTTCGGCCAAAATGTGCCTCTGCTTGCCTTGGGAGATTGCCAGGTCCAGTTTCGGCCCGCGCAGTAGAAGACTTGCAGCAGCATGGCACGCAGCAATTTCTCCGGCGCAATGCTGGGGCGAGCACCTTTGATGTCGGCTTCGTACATCCTGCTGAGCAAAGCGTCCCTCTTCACCAATGCCACCTTGAACGATCATTGCTTCGGCGGGGCCTTGCGCTTGCCGGCATCCGTCGCCCGTCCTTTGGCTTTGGCTGCCTTCGGCAAAGCAGCGGATGCAAGAAGCTTGGCGCCCGACGTCTTCGCTGGCGAGCGGCCTGGCTCCGTCAGCTTCTTCTTGGGCGACGAACGCAACGGACCCTTCACGCTTGCCTTGGTTTTTGGCTCGGGCTGCGTGCCCTCCATCTCGAGGCCGAAGAGCGCCGAGAGGTCCCCAGCGTCGAGAACTTTCGCCGATGCAGGCGTCTTCGTCGAGAGGGTGCGTCCCTTCGCGGCGCTGACGATCAGCTCAGCGTGATCGACGGCACGCAGCTTGAACGCGAGCTCGGGCTGCTCATCGAGCCGGGCGCCGATGCCATAGAGCACGGCCGCCACATGCTTGCACATCGAGGCCCAGTCCGGGCAGCTGCACGACAAACTGATCTCCGTGGGGGCCGGAAAAAGCCCGGTCTTTTGCTGGCAGACGCGCTCCATGACCGCCTTGGAAAGGCGCCCCTGCAGGAGTTCGACCAGCGAATCGATCGAGCCTGAACAGTCCTTGCAGATCGCGCTCCAGTGCGCCGGCGGGATCGGCGACACCTTCACCGTCACCTTGTACAGCTCAGAGCCCATGACCATGGCCCGGATCTCGCCGCCATTCACCTGGAGATCGACCACCGAACCGTTGCGAACATAGGTGCGCCCGCGCGCAAGCCGGTTGGCAAAGTCGCTGTATGACTCGAGGTTGTCGCACCAGGCTTTGCCCCAGAACGTCGTCCCGAGTTTGCGCCCTTGCATGATCACCGGCGCATGCGGGTGCCCATTCTTGCGCAGCTTGGCCATCTCACGCTCGGCCTTCTTGCGCCGTTGGGCCACGCTGACATACGGTTTCCAGCCGAAAGACATGGTTTAGTTCTCCCCCATCGCAGATTGAATGTCGAGCGCGACCAGCTTGAGCAGTTCGTCGTCTTTCATCTCGGTCAGCATCAGCTCCGCGCCGCCGCCCTCCAGCAGATCAGTCGACAGCTGGCGTTTGGCCTCGATGAGCGCGTCGATTTTTTCCTCGACCGTGCCCCGGCAGACGAACTTGTGCACGAGTACGTTGCGTCTTTGGCCGATCCGAAAGGCGCGGTCGGTAGCCTGATTCTCCACCGACGGGTTCCACCAGCGGTCGAAGTGAATGACGTGCGAGGCGGCGGTGAGGTTGAGCCCGGCGCCGCCGGCTTTGAGCGACAACACAAAGAAGGGCAGCGCCTCGTCGTCCTGGAAGCGCCGCACCAGTTCTTGCCGCTTCTTCACCTCGGTCTCGCCGTGCAACACGAGCCCGGGCCGTCCGAACACCGAGCCGAGAAAGGCCGCAAGCGGGGCCGTCATCTCGCGAAACTGCGTGAACACCAGCACCTTCTCCTGCTTGGCCGCAATGACCTCGGCGAGCTCGCGCAGGCGCCCCCATTTGCCGCTGTCGTCTTCAGCCCAAGCGTTGTCCCCCAGCCATTGCGAAGGGTGGTTGCAGATCTGCTTGAAGCGCATCAGGAACGCGAGCACAATTGCGCGGCGTTGAATGCCGTCGGCCTGATCGAGGTGGGCCGCGAGCTCTTTGACCGCCGCCTGGTAGAGCGCGGCCTGCTTGCGGCTGAGCGGGCAGTACGCCCTGACCTCGGTCTTGTCGGGCAGGTCGGCAATCACCGATTTATCGGTCTTCATGCGCCGCAGGATGTAGGGGCGCACCAGCTCGCGCAGCGGACCGTAGGGGTTGTGGGGCCGCTCGGCCAGGCGCTTGACCAGCGTGGCGAATTGCTTGGAAGAGCCCAGCAGCCCGGGGTTGATGAAATCAAAAATCGACCACAGATCGCCGAGCCGGTTCTCGATCGGGGTTCCGGTCAGGGCAATCCGGGCCTCGGCGCCGAGCTGCTTGGTGGCACGGGTTTGCTTGGACAACGGATTCTTGATCGCCTGCGCTTCGTCGATGACGACCAGACGCCAGGGCGTGTCCTTCAGCCACGGCTGGCGAAGCAGCGTGCCGTAGCTGGTAATGACGAGGTCGAGCTTGGCCAGTCGGTCTGCGTCGATCGCTGCCAGTTCGTTGGCGGGCAACGCAGAGGGATGCGCCACGAGCACATTGAGGCTGGGCGCGAAGCGCGCGATCTCGCTCGCCCAGTTGCCGAGCAGCGAGGCCGGGGCGACCAGCAGGCTTGGCTTGCCCGACGTTCGGGCATCGGTGCGCAACAGGTCCTCCCGCTTCAAAACGAGCAGCAGCGAGAGCACCTGGATGGTCTTGCCCAGGCCCATGTCGTCGGCCAGGCACGCACCCAGGCCGAGCTGGGCCAGCAGATGCAGCCAGCGCACGCCGGCCTGCTGATAGGGCCGCAGCGTCGCCCGCAACGCTGGTCCTGGGTCGAGCGCGTCGAGTGCCTGCGGGCTGCGCAGACCGTGCAGTGTGTCGGCAAGCCAGGGACCCGCCACCACCTGCGACCAATCCGCGCCGGCTTCGGAGGCAGCCCCTGTATCGGCTTGATCGGCGCGCGCGAGCATCCTCATGGCATCGCCGAAACTCAAACCTCCCGACGAAGCGGCCTGCTGCGCGTGCTGATAACGCTCGAGCACCGCGCTGAGCTTGTCGTGGTCGATCTCGACCCAGTGGCCGCGAATGAGTGCGAGCCCGTTGGACTGGGCAAGCAAGGCCTCGATCTCACCGGCGCTGAGCGGCTCTCCTTCGAGCGTGACGTCCATCTGAAAGTCCAGCAGGGCGTCGCGTCCCAGCGTAGAGGGGGTCGCCGCACCGAGGGTGGCCGTCACTTGGGCGCGGGCCGGCCGCCCTGCGCGCCAACGGGCGGGCATGCGCAGGACGATCCCGGCCGTCTCCAGTGTCGCGGCGTCGCGCAGCAGCGCGAAGGCGTCTTCCGGTGTCCAGCGCAAGGGATGGAAGATCTCGCCGCTGTCGACCATCGCCTTGAGCCAGACGCACTGCCGCGCCGCTCGCTGGACTGGCAACAGCAGCGACAGCAGTTCCTGATTCGACGCGTCGGCGTACTCTCGCAGCGCCCGCCCCAGGGGGGTGTGCTGGGCTTTGGACTGCTTGGACAGCCGGGTCGTGTAGGTGGCGACGAATGCGAACGGCGCCTCGTCGTCATTGCGGTTCTCGGCCAGATTAAAGTGCACGCGACCGACGAGGTTCCAGGCCGGGTCGTGGCGTCGCAGGAAGTCCTGAACGGTGCCGCCCGCCTCGATCAGCTCGGCGGCAAACGCCGCGTCGAGGTCTTGCCAGAGTGCGCCAAGGGCGGTCCCCGACAGGTACTCGGCGCCCTCCATGGGAGGCGCGGCATCGGCCAGCGACGCCAACACCTCGTCGGCGGGTGGAGCGACACGAACCGGGGCGCCGCGCTCCTCTGCGTCCGGCAGTGTGCACAATGCGGTCACGTAGCGCGCCGCGAAATCGCGCCAGTAGGACAACACGGCAGGCAGTGCAGTCGACACTTCGCCCGCGCCGAGCTGCAGCAGGCCATGGCCCGAGCCGCGCGCGAACGCCTGCAGAAGGCGGCCCGCGGTGGCGGCTTCCAGCAAGGGCCGCTCGACTGCGGGGCTCAAGGTGAGACGGCCGTGCGGCGTGAATACCGGCGCCAGCGACACCGAGCCCGCGGCGTGACGCGTGCTGTCCACGTTGTCCGAGGGCAAGGGGCGCATCGGCGCGCCCTTCGATCCTTCCACGGTTTTGTTCACTTTGGGGTCGCTTCAGAAAATGGAATTTATAGTGCGGGGAGGCTTGCCGGCTGGCGGGCGGGCGGACTACCGATCCTCGCGGGTGTACCACAGCCGCAAGACGGTGATCGTGGTGTTGTCGATCTCGTAGCGAACCTCGTAGTGGCCGACGAGGATGCGGTGGACTTCACGCGGTTCGAATTCGTCCAGGCGCTCGCCAATGCGGGGCTGTTCCAACAGCCGCAGCGGGGCTGCAGTCAGGGCTTGGAGGGCGCGCGCAGCCGCCGGCTTGTTGACAGGCGCCAGGAACGCGAACAGTCGCGCCAGGTCCGACAGCGCTTTGTTCGTCCACTTCAGCGCCATCACTGGGGAATCGGCAAGACCACAGGCGAGTCCGTGCCCAGGCTGGCCGCCCATGCCTGGACGGCCTGGTGGTCGATGACCTGGTGGGCATCGACATCGGCAAGCGCTTCCAGGGTAAAGCGTTGGCGCTCTTCCTCTTGGTTAACCCAGGCGGTCAATGCCTGTTTGACGATCCATCCGCGCGAGCGCTCAAGCCGGGCAGCCAACTGGTCCACCTTGTCGGCCAGTGGCAGTGGGACGTGAGCTGTCAACACTTTTGTGGTCATGATCAATCCATTCAAGTCGAGATGAATCATAGTGATTAATCATGATTCATGCAATGTTGTACGCCCTATCCCATCCTGGTCCGTATTCAGGTCGGTGCGGAGCGCCGCAGCACCAAGAGCGCGGTTGTGATCAACGTAACTCTGTTACATAAACCCCGGCGAGGCAGCCCGCTATTGATGGGATGATCCGTGCCGGGGGCAGGACGGTTCTGTCTGCATGTGTTTGTTGGAGGATTGACGGAATGCGATGGGCCAAGACAAGTTTGCGCAACAGTTTTTTCGGCTGGTTGGCCCATGAACCGGTTGCGGAATCAGACGACGATCTGGAAGCCCTGCGCGCGGCCATGCTTCGGGTCCTTGACCAGTCGGCCGGCGGGGTGAACTCGGCCATCGAGCGCAAGCTGCTGTTTGCGCGCGACATCGATCAGCTCTGGTACGCGCGGCCCGATCTGATGACCGCCATTGCTGCCAGCAAAGGTGAAGCGGTCGCCAATACCTGCTTGGCCGAGGTCACCCGTCTGTTCGAAACCCGCGTTCCCGATCGTTTCAAGAGCCGCGGCCGTCCGGCCAAGCGCCGCGGCTGAGCGCCTGCTGCCCCGACTTTCCAGGGCTGGCCCCTGGAGATTCCGCTAAACCATGTACTAACTTCCGGGCCGCGCGGCGAGTCGGCACAATGGGGCTTGAACACATGCTTCGAGAGGACTCGTATGGGCTCCGGAAAGATTCTGGTCGCGCAAGGTGGCGGGCCGACTGCGGTGATCAACCAGTCGATGGTCGGGGTCGCGCTTGAGGCACGACGCCATCACAAGGTCGAACGGGTATATGGGGCGCGGCACGGCGTTCGGGGCATCGTCGATGAGGACTTCGTCGACCTGACCCAGGAGACCAGCCACAACCTCGAACTGGTGGCTGCCACCCCCTCGTCGGCCCTGGGCTCGACGCGCGACAAACCGGATGCGAAATACTGCCACGCCATCTTCGAGGTGCTGCGCGCGCACGAGATCGAGCATTTCTTCTATATCGGCGGCAACGACTCGTCGGACACCGTGCGCATCGTCAGTGAAGAGGCGCACAAAGCGGGCTATCCGCTGCGCGCCATCCACATCCCCAAGACCATCGACAACGATCTGGTCGGCAACGACCACACCCCCGGTTTTCCGTCGGCTGCGCGTTTCGTCGCCCAGGCCTTCGCCGGCGTGAACCTGGACAACGCCGCGCTGCCCGGCGTCTATATCGGCGTTGTGATGGGCCGGCACGCCGGGTTCCTGACGGCTGCGTCTGCGCTGGGCAAAAAGTTCCCGGATGACGGTCCGCACCTGATCTATCTGCCCGAACGGGTGTTCGACCTGCAGCAGTTCCTGCATGACGTGAAGGCGACTTACGCGCGTTACGGCCGCTGCGTCGTAGCCGTGTCCGAGGGCATTCACGATGCGGCCGGGGTGCCAATGCTGGCACGGCTGGCCAAAGATCTCGAGCAGGACGCCCATGGCAACGTGCAGCTCTCGGGCACCGGCGCGCTGGCCGACCTGTTGTGCGAGGAGATCCGCAGCAAGCTGGGCATCAAGCGGGTGCGGGGCGACACCTTCGGCTACCTGCAGCGCTCGTTCATCGGTTGCGTGTCGGACGTGGACCAGCGTGAAGCGCGCGAGGTCGGCGAGAAGGCCGTGCAATTCGCGATGTGGGGCGATCGCGATGGCTCGGTGGCGATTCAGCGTACCGGATTTTATTCGGTCGACTACACGCTGCTCGATCTTGCCGATGTGGCCGGCAAGACACGCGTGATGGAAGACGGGTTCATCAGTACCAGCGGCACCGACGTAACCGATGCGTTCCGTTTGTATCTGCGTCCCCTGCTCGGTTCCGGCATGCCGGACGCGTTCCGGCTGCGCGCGGCGCCGGTCGAACGGCGCAGCCAGAGCTGAGAGCGGCCGATGTTTGTTGCGTCCAAGCTGCTGGGTTTTCTGCTCGAACCGCTGTTCTGGGTGCTGGCACTGCTGCTCGTCAGCGTACTGCTGGCGCGCCGGCGCCCTCGGGCCGGCAGGATCCTGTCCGCTCTGGCGCTGCTGGCGCTGGTGCTCGGCTGCTGGACATCCGCTCCCGAAGCCATGTTGCGCAGCCTGGAGGCGCGTTATCCGGCCCCCGACGGTCTCGATCTGCAGCAATACCAGGGCATCGTCGTGCTCGGCGGTGCATTGAGCAGCCCGGAGCTATGGCAAGCCCACCGCCAAGTGGGCCTGAACAACCAGGCCGAACGCATGACCGAAGCCGTTGCGCTGATGCGCCGCCATCCGCACCTGCGTTTGTTGTTCACCGGCGGCAATGCCAAGATTTCTGGCGAGGGGGCGAGCGAGGCCGAACGCGCCAAGCTGTTGTTCGACGCCCTGGGCGTTGAACCGAGCCGCGTCTCGTACGAATCGGAGTCGCGCAACACCTACGAGAACGCCCTGCTTACCGCGTCCATGCCCGGCGTCAACAAGACCCAAGCCTGGATTTTGCTGACCTCGGCATTTCACCTGCCACGTGCCATGGGTGTTTTCGAACTCGCAGGCTGGAACGTGACCGCCTGGCCGGTGGATTACCGCACCACCGCGCACGACTCCTGGTTCGATTTTTCACTGCACTATGGCCCCGAGACCTGGCAGCTGGCGCTGCATGAATGGCTGGGCTACGCGGCTTACCGGCTGGCCGGCTGGCGCTGAACGCCGGGGTGACCCGGGCCGATTCACGTGTCGCCTGAATCGGCGATCTGCTGCGCGGTGAGCCGGGTCGCGAGCAACTTGTCGATGCGTCGCCCGTCGAGGTCAACCACCTCAAACATCCAGCCGGCGCATTCGATCTTTTCGCCCTCCACCGGCAAGCTGCCAGACACCGCCATCAGCAGACCGGCCACGGTGTTGTAGCGACCGCGTTCCTCATCGGGCAGATCACCGATGTCCAGGCGCGACTTGAACTCGCCGACCGGCATCGCGCCATCAATCATCCAACTGCCGTCGTCGCGTGGCGTGGCCCAGGCATCAACCGGCGTATAGGGTTGCAACTCACCAGTGATGGCCTCCAGCATGTCGTTGGGCGTGATCAGCCCCTGCACCTCGCCATATTCGTCCACCACCAGCACCATACGAGCGGTCTTGATGCGGAACTGCTCGAGCAGTTCCATGCCCGAGAGCGTCTCCGGCACGAACACCGGCGGATGCACATGGTCGACGATGGATGTGGTGTGCTCGGCGCCAAGTTCGATCAATTTGCCCAGGCTGATGGTTCCCACGACGTTCTCGAGCGAACCACGGCATACCGGGTACCAGGAAAATGCACGTTTGGCGCCCCCTTCGCGCAAGGCCTCCAGAATCTGACCGGCCGACTGGCTGGCATCGAGCCACTTGATGTCCGAGCGCGGCAGCATCATCGACGTGAGCGGCCGGTCGTCGAGCAGGAATACGTTCTGCACCATCTGGCGCTCCTGCTCCTCGATCACGCCGGCGTCCACGCCCTCCTCCAGGCTGGCACTGATTTCGGCCTCGGTGACGGACCGGCTGCCGGCGTTGTCGATGCGCAGCATCTTGAGCACACCATGCGTGCACGCTGACAGCAACCAGACAAAGGGTTTAGCGGCACTGGCGACCCAGGTCATCGGTCGCGCAACCAGCCGCGAGACCTGCTCGGGATACAACTGGCCGATGCGCTTGGGCACCAGTTCGCCGAAGACGATGGTAGTGAAGGTGATGACGGTCACCACCACCGCGGTCGCGGTGATGTCGGCCACACCGGACGCCAGGTGCCAGCCCTGAAGCCAGCGCGACAATCCACCACTGAAGGCGGCCTCGCCAATGATGCCGTTGAGCACACCGATGGACGTGATGCCGACCTGCACCGACGACAGGAAGCGGGTCGGATTCTCGAGCAGCAACAAAGCCGCCGTAGCACCATGGTCGCCGTCGTCAGACATGCTCATCAGCCGCGCCCTGCGGCTGGCCGTGAGCGCGAGTTCGGACATTGCAAAAATGCCGTTGATAAGGGTCAACAGGGCAATTAGCAAGAAATCCATGAATCCGGCATCAAAATCAACACCATGGGACTTTACCTGATCGGCGATGTGCAAGGCTGCGACAACGCACTGCAGCGCCTGCTCGATGAAATCGGCTTCTCGGCGAGCCGCGACAACCTGGTGTTGCTGGGGGACCTGGTCAATCGTGGCCCGGATTCACTGGCAGTTTTGCACCGGATGATGCGTCTGGGTGCCGCCGCGCGCTGCGTACTGGGCAACCACGACCTGCACCTGCTCGCGATTGCGCACGGCGTGCGCGCGCCCCACCGCAAGGACACTCTAGACACCATCCTGGCGTCGCCCGAACGTGCGGCGTTGCTGGCATGGCTGCGCTGCCAGCCGCTCGCGCTGCGCGAGCGTATCGACGGACGCGAGCTATTGATGGTGCACGCCGGCCTGTTGCCGTCCTGGACGGCCGATCAGACCATGGCATTGGCCGGCGAGGTGACGCGCATGATGGCCGGCCCCGGTTTCGACGACTTCCTGCCCCAGATGTATGCGGATACACCGACGCAGTGGTCGGATTCCCTGGTCGGCATCGCGCGTCAGCGCGCCATCGTCAATGTGTTGACCCGCCTGCGCTTTTGCACGGCCGACGACCGCATGGAATTTGCCACCAAGGACAGTGCCGACGCGGCGCCGGACGGATTTTGGCCCTGGTTCGACGCCCCGGGACGGCGCAGCGCAAACGTGACCGTGGCCTTCGGGCATTGGTCGACACTGGGCTGGCTGGGACGCGACAATGTGTTGTCGCTAGACTCCGGCTGCGTCTGGGGCGGCCAGCTCAGCGCGGTGCAGATCCGTCCATTGGGACAGGGCCGGGGGTTTGCCACCGAACGGATGCAGGTGCCTTGCGATCGGGCGCAAAAACCCGGCCGCTGAACGGCCTCCGGCCCAGGATCAGGACTGATTCTCGGGTTCAGGTGCCGGAACTTCCGGCTTGAACAGGGCCGCAACCCGGCGCCGGGACTTGATATTGGCCGAAATGCTGCGCACGGGGGTCAGACTGGCCGCGTCCCAGGCAGGCGCGTCGGCGGCCGCGGGTTCCTCGTACGGCTTGTCGAAAAACGGATCGCGCGACACCTTCGGCGGACGCACCAGATCCGGTCGCGGCGCACGTTCCCGGCTTGGGGCATCGCCCTCGGGCCGGGAACGGCCACCTGCGCGCGGCTCGTTCGGCACCTCTTCGGCGTTGTACATGCGCCGGCCATCGTTGATACGACCCTGGCGGCGGATGTCAGGCTTGTCCTCGTCGAACTCGATGGGTTCGATTTCGAGCTTGGCCTTGAGCAATTTTTCCAGATCTGCCACCAGGCGCGCATCACTGCGTGTGACAAAGGTCACTGCCAGGCCAGAGGCACCTGCGCGGCCAGTGCGACCGATGCGATGGATGTAGTCCTCGGCGTTGAACGGGATGTCGAAGTTGAACACCGCCGGCACATCCTTGATGTCCAGCCCGCGGGCCGCCACGTCGGTGCACACCAGCAGATCGACCTCGCCATTCTTGAAGGCTTCGAGCGCCTTGAGCCGCTCGTCCTGGCTCTTGTCGCCATGCAGGGCCGTGGTCTTGAGGCCTTCGCGCTCGAGCGAACGCGCCAGCCGGGCACAACCGAGCTTGCTGTTGACGAACACGAAGGCCTGCGTCACCGCGTGGCGGCGCAGCAGCTGGTGCAAGGCGTGGCGCTTGTCGTCGTCGCCCACGCTGTAGAAATGCTGTTCGACGGTGGACGCTGCAGCGTTTGGACGCGCAACCTCGATCGTGACCGGATTTTGCAGGTAGCTGCCAGCCAGGCGCTTGATCTCGGGAGAGAATGTAGCCGAGAAAAGCAGCGTCGTGCGCTGCTTGGGCAGGTAACTCAGGATGCGCTGCAGGTCGGGCAAAAAGCCGATGTCCAGCATGCGGTCGGCCTCGTCGAGCACCACGTATTCGACCTGGTTGAGCACCGTGTTCTTGGCTTCGATATGGTCCAGCAGTCGCCCTGGCGTGGCCACCAGGATTTCGACGCCGCGCTTAAGTTCGGCCGTCTGCGGCTTCATGTCCATGCCGCCGAACACCACGGTGCAGCGCAGCTGGGTGTATTTGGCGTAGGACTTGATCGCCTGGGCCACCTGAACGGCCAACTCGCGTGTGGGCAACAGCACCAGCGCCCGCACCGGATGGCGCGCCGGCGATGTGGAAGTGTTTTCATGGGCCAGCATGCGCTGGAGCAGCGGCAACGAGAACGCCGCGGTCTTGCCGGTACCGGTCTGGGCCGCGCCCATGACGTCCAGACCCTGCAATACCTGGGGAATGGCCTGCGCCTGGATTGGCGTCATGTTCTCGTAGCCCAGTTCGGCAACGGCTCTGGTCAGGGGCTCTGCCAATTGCAGTTGCGCGAAAGAATCAATACGGGAAGGGGTAACGGGTTCGGTCATCTATACCTGTGCGGGGACGTGCCCGAGGGCCTGTTTTGGGCGCCTGGACGGGTGGTGCCCGGTGTATGGGCAAGCCTGTATTATCCCCCTATTGGAAAACGCCCCGAAAAACAGGCTCAAGCGTACGCGCCGAGAAGCTGATTCCACCCGACGCGAATCTTTTCGCGTTACATTGCCGCCATGTTACGAAAACCTGTGGCACCGACATCCCAGCAAGGTCGACTTGCGTCTGCTTCCAATCGCGTGGCACCCCGCGCCACAGTCTTGCTGACGGGGTTTTCGCCGTTCGGCGGTGAGACCATCAATTCCAGTTGGGAAGCCGTGCAGGACCTGCAGGGCGAGCAGATCGGTGGGCACACGGTTGTCTGCGCGCAACTGCCGGTCACGTTTGATGTGTCCCACGAACAGCTGATGGATCTGGTGCGGGAACACCATCCGGCTTTGATCATCTGTGTGGGTCAGGCGACGGGGCGACGGGCGATCTCGCTCGAGCGCGTCGCGATCAACATCGCGGATGCCCGCATTGCGGACAATGCCGGCGCGCAACCCATCGACAAGCCGGTCGTCAGCGGCGGTCAGCCGGCATATTTCACCGGTCTGCCAATCAAGGCTATGCTGCGCGATCTGACAGAGGCCGGACTGCCGGCCGAGGTCTCGCAGACTGCCGGCACCTTTGTCTGCAACCACCTGTTCTATGGCCTGATGCACGATCTGCAGCGGCGCCGCGGGCTCATTGGCGTGCGTGGCGGGTTCATCCATCTGCCCGGCCTGGCACCCGCCGACGCACAGCCCATGCGCCTGCTCGACATGCAAAAAGGCCTGCGCATTGCCATCGCCAGCGCGCTGGCCACGACCCAGGACGTCAAACTCGGCGCCGGCGCCACCGCCTGACGGCCGCGAGACCCGGGGCGCTCAGGCGCGCGGCAAGGTCACGCCTTGTTGTCCCTGGTACTTGCCGCCCCGGTCCTTGTAGCTGACCTCGCAAGGCTCGTCGCTCTCGAAAAACAGCACCTGGGCGCATCCTTCGCCGGCATAGATCTTGGCGGGCAGCGGCGTGGTGTTGGAAAACTCCAGCGTCACGTAGCCCTCCCACTCGGGCTCGAACGGCGTCACGTTGACGATGATGCCGCAGCGCGCATAGGTGCTCTTGCCCAGGCAGATGGTCAGCACATTGCGCGGGATGCGGAAGTACTCCAGCGTACGGGCGAGCGCGAAGCTGTTGGGCGGAATGATGCAGACATCGTCGTAGAAATCGACAAAACTCTTGGCATCGAAATTTTTCGGGTCGACGACGGTGCTGTGGATATTGGTGAACACCTTGAATTCCGGCGCACAGCGGATGTCGTAGCCGTAACTGCTGGTGCCATAACTGATGATCTTGTTGCCGTCGCGCTCGCGGATCTGTCCGGGCTCGAACGGCTCGATCATGCCGGTGGTCTGCGCCATGTGGCGGATCCATTTGTCGCTTTTGATTGTCATGCTGGGGTTCCGGAAGTCTGGTCGATGTGGCGCCGATTGTAGGAACACCGCCCGCGGCGCCCATCGGCGGGTTGGCCGGCATGGCGCGTGGGCATCGCCAGGCCAGGCTGGTCCGGCTGCAGACTCTCAGGCGGCTGCAGCAATCACGGTCCGCTGCACCAGCCGGTCATCGCCCAGGACGATCAGCGCAAACAGCAGTTCATCGAGGCTGGCGGCCTGCACAGTGCGGCGCTCGAGCAAGGGCGTGCATTGCGGGTCGAGCACGATGAAGTCGGCCTCACAGCCCGGTTGCAGATTGCCGATCACGCCGTCCAGCCCCAGTGCCCGAGCGGCGCCCGCGGTATGTTGCCACCACAACTGCTGGGGCGTCAGGCTCAGGCCGGTCTTGGTCTGCCCTTCCCGGCCGACGTAGTACGCCGCCAGCATGGTGTGGAACGGCGACAGCGAGGTGCCGCCGCCGACGTCGCTGGCCAGACCGTAACGAAATCCGACCCGGTCGGCGCCCGCGTAGTCGAAGAAGCCGCTGCCCAGAAACAGGTTGCTCGTGGGGCTGACGGCGGCGGCAGATCCGGTGTCGCGCATCAAGGCACGATCACCATCGTCGAAATGGATGCAGTGCGCATAAATCGCGCGCTCACGCATCAGGCCGAAGTCGTCGTACACCGACAGGTAGGAGCGCGACTGCGGAAACAGGCTGCGCGCCCAGGCGACTTCGTCTTTGTTCTCTGCCACATGCGACTGGATCCAGACGTCGGGATAGCGCGCGGCCAGTTCACCGGCACCGCGCAATTGGGCTTCGCTGCAGCTGGGCGCAAAACGCGGCGTGATGGCATAGCCCAGCCGTCCCTTGCCATGCCAGCGCCGGATCAGCGCCTCGGTGTCGATCAGGCTTTGCTGCGTATCGTCGCGCACGCCGTCGGGCGAATGCCGGTCCTGTAATACCTTGCCGCAGATCATGCGCATGCGCTTGCGCGCGGCTTCGATGAAAAACGCCTCGACCGATGCCGGGTGTGAGGTGGCAAACGTCAGCGCAGTCGTGACGCCGTTGCGCACCAGTTCGGTCAGGAAGAACTGCGCGGCGTCCGTGCTGTGGGCGGCGTCGGCAAACCGCGCTTCCTGCGGAAAGGTGTAGTTCTCGAGCCATGGCAACAGCCCGCTGGCAGGCGAACCGATGACGTCGATCTGCGGAAAATGCACATGCAGGTCGACAAAACCGGGCGCGATGATGCGACCCGGCAGGTGTTCCAGCGGAACCTGCGCGTACGGGTCGATCAACACATCGTAGGGGCCCACGGCCAGCACCCGCTCGGTCGCCGAACCGTCAGAGCCGACCACCAGCAGGCCGTCCTTGTCGAACACAGCCTGGCCCTGGTCGTCGAATCGCAAAATGGCGGCGCGGTAGGCTTTCATGATGCGCTGAGCTTACCCAAGAATTGGCACCGCCCCATACGACAGGCGGCATACCGTCCATGCCATGCCGAAGGCGTGGCTTGCAGCCGCACCGCCACGCATCACCAAACCCTCAGGGCCGCAGCGGTGACGCCAGCACCCCCTGCACCAGAAAGTCCATCGCCAGGATCTGCGCGTCACCCAAACTCTGACCGGCCGCAATCACGGTACGCCCGGTCGTGTCCAGTACCGCCTGCTGGACCCGGAACGGCTGCAAGCGGCCGGCAGCGATGTCTTTTTGCTTCGCCAACACCTCGTCGCGTACGGCCTGGGGCACGCGGGGGCCGAAGTCCCCGATTCGCACCATGCCTTCGCGGATGCCGCCCCAGACGTTGCCTGTCGTCCATGTTCCGTCAAGCATCGCCTTGGTGCGGCGGGTGTAATAAGCGCCCCATTCGTGGGTCACCGCCGCGATCTGGGCTTGCGGTGCCACCGCACGCATGTCGGAGTGGTAGGCCACGGCCATCTTGCCACGCTCCTGGGCAGCCACCATCACGGCGTTGGATCCGGTGTGAAACGCCAGTACGTCGGCGCCCTGGTCCATCAGCGTCATCGCCGCGTCGCGCTCGCGCGCCGGGTCGAACCAGGCCTGCAACCAGATCACCTTGACCTGCGCCTTGGCATTCACCGAGCGCATGCCCAGCGTGAACGCATTGATGCCTTGCAGCACTTCGGGAATCGGGAAGCCGGCGACATATCCGGCGGTGTTGCTGGTGCTCATGCGCCCGGCGACCACGCCGGCCAGATAACGCCCTTCGTAATACCGGGCATTGGCCACCGCGACGTTGGCCGCGGTCTTGTAGCCGGTGATCGACTCGAAGCGCACGGCAGGAAAGTCACGCGCGACCTTCAGTGTCGGCTCCATGTAACCGAAACTGGGCGTGAAGATCAGCTGATGACCCTGGCGCGCCAGATCACGGATCACACGCTCCGCGTCGGCCCCTTCAGCCACATTCTCGACATAGGTGGTCGCTACGCGCGGCGCAGCGCTACCGGCCAGGTTGAGCGCCGCGAGCACGGCCTTGCGGCCTTCGTCGTGCTGGTGCACCCAACCCATCGGCGACAGCGGCGCCACATAGACAAAACCGACCTTCAAAGGCGGTGCATTCTGGCTGTGCGCCGGGGAAAAAACGGGGAACAAGGAAAAACAGGCGGCCGCGAACGCGGCTGCGAGGTTTTTATACATGGTAGTCCTCTACATGGCTCCGAATACAAATAACAAGGCCTGCCGGAGCAACAGACCTTGACGCGATTTTAGCCCGCCTGGCGACGAGCTCCTGGCATCAGCGGAAAGTCTCGAAACACGCGTCCACCCGATCACGGTAACGGCGCTTTTGCGCGTCGTCGATGAAGCTGGCGTTGAAACTGTTCGTCGACAGCTGCCAGGCCTGCTGGGCCGACAACTGCAGCGCGGCGAACGTCTGCGTGAAGTTCTCGTTGATATAGCCGCCAAAGTAAGCCGGGTCGTCGGAATTGATCGTGGCGGCAATGCCGGCATCGAGCATGCGCCCGATGTTGTGCTCGGTCAGCGATGAATACACGCACAGTTTGAGGTTGGACAGAGGGCACATGGTCAACGCGATCTGCTCGCGCGCCAGACGCTGCATCAGGTCCGCATCGTGGATCGCCTGCACGCCGTGGTCGATACGCTCCACCTTCAGCAGATCCAGCGCACTGCGGATGTAGGCCGGAGGTCCTTCCTCGCCGGCGTGCGCCACCAGCCGGAAACCCAGGGCCCGGCAACGCGCAAACACCTTGGCAAACTTCTCCGGCGGATGTCCGAGCTCGCTCGATGCCAGGCCGATGCCGACGATCTTGTCGCGCAGATGCAGCACCTGCTCAAGCGCCTCGAAAGCCTCGGCCTCGCTCAGATGGCGCAAAAAACACATGATCAGCGACGCGCTGATGCCAAGCTCGGCCTGCGCGTCCACACAGGCGCGGTGCAAGCCATTGACCACCACCTGCGGATCCAGGCCGTGGCCGGTATGGGTCTGGGTATCGAAGAAGATCTCGGCATGCAACACGTTGTCGGCATGGGCGCGCGCAAGATAGGCGCGTGTCATGTCGTAGAAGTCCTGCTCGGTACACAACACTGTGGTACCGGTGTGGTAGATGTCGAGAAAGCTTTGCAGGCTGTCGAACACATAGGCCTTGCGCAGCGATTCCACATCGGGATACGCCAACGCCACCTGGTTGCGCTCGGCGAGCTGGAAGATCAGCTCGGGCTCGAGCGACCCTTCGATATGCATGTGCAACTCGGCCTTGGGCATGTCGCGCAGCAAGGCTGGCAGCCGATCGGCCGCAACGGGTCTGACATTCACGGATTCATCCTCCCGAAAAAAAAGGCTGCCCTGCGGCAGCCCCGGTGTTGGGCCGGGCGCGCACGTGCACGCCCTGGCGCCGGACTGCTTACTTGGCGCCCGGCACCTTGCCTTCCACACCCTTGACATAGAAGTTCACGCCACCGAGGAACTTGTCGTCCGCCACGGCGTCCTTGGCCAAAATTTCCTTTCCATCCTGACCGACGATCGGGCCCTTCCAGATCGAGAAGGTACCGGCCTTCAGGCCAGCCTTGATCTCGTCGATACGGGCCTTGGTCTCTGCAGGCACGTCTTCGGCGATCGACACCATGTCGATGGCGCCCTCTTTGTGGCCCCACCAGACGCCGCCGCCACCCTTCCAGCTGCCGTCAAGTGCTTCCTTGGTGGCCTGGATGTAGTAAGGAGCCCAGTTGATGATGGCCGATCCCAGGTGTGCCTTGGGGCCGTAGGCCGTCATGTCGGAATCCCAGCCGAAAGCGCGCTTGCCCTTGTCCTGCGCCGTCTTGAGCACGGCCGGCGAGTCGGTGTTCTGGAACAGCACGTCCGCGCCGCCATTGATCAGCGAGGTGGCTGCCTCGGTCTCCTTGGGTGGATTGAACCATTCGTTGACCCAGACCACCTTGGTCTTGATCTTCGGGTTGACGGACTGCGCGCCCATGGTGAAGCTGTTGATGTTGCGCAGTACCTCGGGGATCGGTATCGATGCCACCACACCCAGGGTGTTGCTCTTGGTCATCTTGCCGGCGATCACACCCGCCATGTACGCGCCTTCGTAGGTGCGACTGTCGTAGGTGCGCATGTTCTCGGCCTGCTTGTAGCCTGTGGCATGTTCAAACTTGACGTCCTTGAATTCCGACGCCACCTTGAGCATCGGCTCCATGTAACCGAAGGTGGTACCAAAGATCAGCTTGTTGCCCTGGCTGGCCATGTCGCGCAGCACGCGCTCGGCGTCAGCCGACTCGGGCACGTTCTCAACAAAGGACGTGACCACCTTGTCGCCGAATTCCTTCTCGACCGCCTTGCGTCCCTGGTCGTGTGCAAAGGTCCAGCCACCGTCACCCACTGGGCCGACATAGGCGAATGCGATTTTCAGCGGCTCGGGTTTGGCCGGCGCAGGTGCTGCCACAGGTGCTGGCGCAGGCGCCGGTGCCGGCTCCTCCTTCTTGCCGCAGCCGACCAGGGCGACTGCAGCGACGGCCGACACGGCCGCAAACTGGATCAGGGATCTTTTCTTCATGTCTGTCATGGTGGTCCTCAAATGGGAAGGTTGCGAAAAAACGATCATTATGCGGCCCGCGACCGGGCGACGGCTCATGATCCAGGATAAAACGGTTTTCCGATAGAGGCCGGCATGTTGATGCGGATCCACTGCGGATTGCGCGAGATCAGCGCCAGCACGACGATCGTGGCCAGGTAGGGCAACATGGTCAGGAACTGGCTGGGAACGGCGATGCCGATGGCTTGCAGGTGGAACTGCAGCATCGTCACGCCACCGAACAGGTAGGCACCCATGAGCACTCGGGCCGGCCGCCAGGTTGCGAAAGTGGTCAGGGCCAGCGCGATCCATCCCTTGCCCGACACCATGCCCTCAACCCACAGCGGTGTGTAGATGATGGACAAATAAGCGCCGGCCAGGCCGCACAGGGCCCCGCCCACGACCACCGCCAGCAAGCGGATACGGCGCACCGGATAGCCCAGCGCGTGCGCCGATTCCGGGCTTTCGCCCACACTGCGCATCACCAGACCGCTGCGCGTGCGGTACATGAACCAGATCAGGGCCAGCGCAATCACCACGGTCAGGTAGACCAGCGGATGGTGGCGAAACAGCGCCGGCCCAACCAGCGGGATGTCGGTGAGCCACGGAATCGTGAAATTCGGGCGCTCGGGCATGCGCGCCTGCACATAGCCGGTGCCGACAAAGGCCGAGAAGCCACCGCCAAACAGCGTCAGCGCCAGCCCGGTGGCGTATTGGTTGGTGTTGAGCCAGATCACCAGCAGGCCGAACACCGCCGCGAGCAGCGCCCCGGCGGCAATGCCCGATGCGAACCCGACCCAGTCATTGCCCGAATGCACCACCGCCGCAAAACCCGCAATGGCCGCACACAGCATGATGCCCTCGGCACCGAGGTTGACGATGCCCACCTTCTCGTTGATAAGCAGGCCCAGCGAGGCCAGAGCCAGCACGGTGCCGGCATTGAGCGTGGCGGCGATCAGCAGCGCATACGATTCCATCATCGGCCTCCCCAGCGACCCAGCTTGAGCCGGTAATTGACCAAGGTATCGCAGGCCAGCAGGCTGAACAGCAGCAAGCCCTGGAACACGCCCGTCAGCGACTTGGTCAGACCCAATCGCGACTGCGCCATTTCGCCGCCGATATAAAACATGCTCATGAGAAGCGCCGAGAACACCATGCCCACCGGATGCAGCCGGCCGACATAGGCCACGATGATGGCGGCAAATCCGTAGCCCGCGGGCAGGTAGGTCGTGAGCTGGCCGATCGGCCCGGCCACCTCGAGGGCACCGGCCAGTCCTGCCGCCCCGCCGGATATCAGCAAGGCGGTCCACAAGGCCCGGCGCGACGAAAAACCGGCATATCGCGCCGCAGCAGGCGCCAGACCACCGACCTGCTGGGCAAAGCCGGCCCGGGTACGGAACAGGAAAATCCACATCGCCAGCACGCCCAGCACCGCGAAGATCACCCCGATGCTCACACGTGAGCCGTCAAACAGCCGGGGAATGCGTGTAACCGCCTCGAAAGTTTTGGACTGCGGGAAGTTGAATCCCTGCGGGTCTTTCCACGGCCCACCGACCATGTAGCTGAGCAGTTGCGCCGCCACGTAGACCAGCATCAGGCTGACCAGGATCTCGTTGGCATTGAAACGATCGCGCAGCAAGGCGGTGATGGCGGCCCACAACATGCCGCCCAGCACACCGGCCAGCACTACCGGCACGACGATCCAGGCACCGGTGCCCTTGTCGGCCAGCAGCGCCACACCGCCGGCAAAAATGGCGCCGATGATGTACTGGCCTTCGGCGCCGATGTTCCACACATTGGAGCGGAAACACACGGCCAGCCCCAGCGCGATGATCAGCAGTGGCGTGGCCTTCACCAACAACTCGCCCACGGCATAACCGCTGTTAATGGGCAGCCAGAAAAACATCTCCAGGCCACGCAGCGGGTCCTTGCCCAGGGAGACGAACATCACGACACCGATCAGCACCGTGATCAGCAGCGCCAGAATGGGCGAGCCGTAGCTCCAGACCTGCGACGGCTGCGGGCGGGTTTCAAGCTTGAGCATGCTCGGCCTCCCACAATCCACTCATCCACTCGCCGACCATCTCGATCGAGGCGTCGGCTATCGGCACTGATGGCGACAACCTCCCCTTGGCGATCACGTGCAGGCGGTCGCTGAGCTCAAACAACTCGTCGAGTTCCTCGCTGACCACCAGCACCGCGCAACCCTGGTCGCGCAACTCCAGTATTTCGCCGCGAATCTGCGCCGCCGCACCGACATCGACGCCCCAGGTCGGCTGCGAGACGATCAGCAATTTGGGCTTGGCGTCGATCTCGCGCCCCACAATGAATTTCTGCAGGTTGCCACCCGACAGCGAGCGCGCCGCCGAATCCGGCCCACCGGCCTTGATGTTGAAGCGGCTGATGATGTCGGCAGCCTGTCCCCGCAGCCGGCGCAGATTGATCCAGTGGATGCTGCCGGACAGCGCTTCGTTGCGGGTGAGCAGCAGGTTGTGCGCCAGCCCCAGCGTCGGCACCGCGCCACGGCCCAGCCGTTCCTCCGGCACGAAATGCAGGCCCAGTTTGCGCCGCGCGCCCGGATGCAGCGCCGACATGTCGGTGTCTCCCATGCGGATGGATCCGGCAGCACTGCGGCAGTCTTCGCCGGACAAGGCGTACAGCAGTTCGCGTTGGCCGTTGCCCGACACACCGGCGATGCCGACAACCTCGCCTGCGCACACTTGCAACGAAACGCCATCGAGATCGACGCCGAACTGGTCTTCGCGCGGCAGGCTTAGACTAGCCACCTGCAATACCGACGCGCCGGGTTTCTGTTCGCGGTGCTGCAGCTCGGGTGGCTCGGCACCGATCATCAGCCGCGACAAGGACGCATTGGTTTCCTCGGCCGGATTGCACACGCCGGTCACGACACCGCCGCGCAGCACCGTACAGGCGCTGCACAGCTCACGGATCTCGTGCAGTTTGTGGCTGATGTACAAAATGCTGCAGCCTTCGGAGGCCAGCTTTTTGAGCACGACAAAAAGTTTCTCCACCGCCTGGGGCGTCAGCACCGAGGTCGGTTCGTCGAGAATCAGCAGTTTGGGGTTGGTCAGCAAGGCCCGGATGATCTCCACCCGCTGCATCTCGCCGACACTGAGCGTGTGCACCGGCCGCGCCGGATCGATGTCCAGGCCGTATTCCTGCGCCTTGGCCACGATCGAGCGGGTCACAGACTCCAGACTCAGCGACTTGTCCAGGCCGAGCCAGACGTTCTCGGCCACCGTGATGGTGTCGAACAAGCTGAAATGCTGGAACACCATACTGATGCCCATGGCGCGTGCTTCCTGCGGGTTGCGAATATGCACCTCCTGGCCGTTGAATCGCACGCTGCCGGCATCGGGCTTGACCGATCCGTAGATGATCTTCATCAGGGTCGACTTGCCGGCGCCGTTTTCGCCCAGCACGGCATGGGTCTCGCCGGGCATCACGGTCAGCGAGACCTCGCTGTTGGCCACCACGGCGGGATACCGCTTGGTGATGCCGCTGAGCTGCAATCGCGGGGTACTGGTCATACGGTTTGTCTCTGGTGTCGCTTGTCGTTCATGTTATTAGCACCCCGCCCGGCAGGTGGCTATTTGTAACCGATATGGATTTGCGCACCATGAGCCTAACCGGATACGGGCCCTTGTGACAGGCCAGCGGCGACCGCCTTGACACGCTCACGCAGCCATTTCCCCGCCGCGGAGCCATGGCTGCGCGCGTGCCAGAGTTGGTAATACCGCATGCGAGGAAAGTCCACCGGACAGGCAAGAATGCGCACCGGCAGGCGCCCGACGAACCGATCGCAGTAGATGCGCCCTGTCGTCAGAACAAGCAAGGTTGACGCCACCATGGCGGGAATCAGACCGAAATGGGCCACGCGCGTGGTGATGGTGCGCTGCAGGCCCAGACTCTCCAGATGTTCATCGATCACGCCTTTGGCGCCGGGATGGGTCTGCCCCGGCGCCACATGCTCTGCAGAGAGCCATTCCTGCGCATTCCAGCCACGCCGGGTTGCAGGATGTTGCTCGGACACCAGCGACACCACCTCATCGTCGAACAGGACGCCCAGGTGCAGGTCTTGCGGTGGTGCGCTCCAGTTACCAATCACCACGTCGACGTCGCCTTGCGCCAGATGCGTGCGGTAGTCCGACTCGCCGGACAAGGCCAGGATGTCGATGCGGCACAGCGGCGCCTGCGCCTTGATCAGCGTCACCAGACGGGGCAGGAACTGGCTGTCGAGGTAGTCGCTGGCCGCAATGCGAAACGTGTGTTCGGCACTGGCCGCGTCAAAACCACGGGCATCGGCAAACAGCATCTGGGCGCCCCGCAGAATGCGCGAACTGGGTTCGATCATGCGCATGCCGGCTTCAGTCGGCACCATGCCGCTGCCGGAGCGCACCAGGATCGGGTCCTGGGCAAAGTCGCGCAGGCGCTTGAGCGACGCACTGACCGCCGGCTGGTGCATTCCCAGTCGGATGGCGGCGCGCGAAACACTGCGTTCAGTCAACACGGTATGAAGGACCCTTATCAGATGAAGGTCGATCTTGTCGAAGATGGCGTGTTCTCTCATACTGATGTAGACATTGCACTCATATGCTAGCGTGTATGGAACTTCGCCAGTGATGGATTAAGTTAGACATCACGCCCGCGCTCAGGAACGACCACCATGAACACTCAACCCATTCGATTCATCCGCCGCGGCGCCGTCGTCGCGCTGGACGCCGTGCCGCCTGATCGTACCTTGCTCGAGGTCTTGCGCGAAGACCTGGCCTGCACCGGCACCAAGGAGGGTTGCGGCGAAGGCGATTGTGGCGCCTGCACCGTGGTGCTGGGTGAACGCCAGGACGACGGCATCACCTACCGCGCCGTCAACAGCTGTATCCGGCTGGCCCACTCGATCGATGGCCTGGCCTTGTGGACCGTGGAAGATCTGGCCGGGCCCGACGGTGGCCTGCACCCGGCGCAGCAGGCCATGGTGCAGTGCAATGGCTCTCAGTGCGGCTTTTGCACCCCCGGTTTCGTCATGAGCCTGTTCGGCATGTACCAGAATCATTTCGCCCGGGGCCACACCATCAGCCGTGCCCTGGCGCAGGAGGAACTCTCGGGCAACCTGTGTCGCTGCACCGGCTATCGGCCGATCCTGGAGGCCGCCTGCTCCATGGCCATGTATCCGCAGGTCGCACTGGACGAGGGAGCGCTGGTCGCGCAGTTGCGCCAGCTGGAACAAACTGAAGCCGCCACGACCGGTGCTGGGCGGCCAGGAAAGAACCCGGCCACGGCCCCGACCTACTTGGCGCCGCGCACACTGGCCGATCTGCTCGAGGCACGGGCCGCCTACCCCGCTGCCCAGGTTGTCGCCGGGTGTACCGACGTGGGGCTGTGGGTCACCAAGATGCACGAACAATTCGCCGCGGTGCTCGATGTGACCCGCGTCGCCGAACTGCGCCGCATCGAGCGCTACCCGCACCATGTGGCGATCGGCGCGGCCGCCTCGCTGACCGAGGCATTCGCCGCGCTGGTCGACACGCGCGCGCAGCTCAAAACATTCGCCAACCGCTTTGCCGGTCTGCCAGTGCGCAATGCCGGCACGCTGGGTGGCAACGTCGCCAACGGCTCGCCGATCGGCGACAGCATGCCGCTGCTGATCGCGCTGGGCGCAAACGTGGTGCTGATGAGCCGACGTGGCCACCGCGAGATGCCGCTGGAGGCGCTGTATACCGGCTACCGCCAGAACGTCATGGCCGCCGACGAGGTGCTGGCCTGGATCAAGGTCCCGCTACCGGTCGCGGGCGAGTTCTCGCGTGTGTACAAGATATCGAAACGCTTCGACGATGACATCTCGGCCATCTGCCTGGCTTTGAGTCTGCGTCTGGACGACGGCATCGTGTCGTTTATCTCCATCGGCGTCGGTGGTGTGGCCGCCACACCGGTACGTGCCGTGCGCACACAGCAGGCATTGCTGGGCCAGCGCTGGAGCCGCGAACTCGCACACACCGCCGCACAGGCGCTGCGCGACGAGTTCCAACCGATTTCCGACATGCGCGCCAGCGCCGCCTATCGCAGCACGGTGCTGGGCAATCTGATGCAGCGCTTCTGGCTGGAGAGCCAGGGCGAAACCGCGATCAACCTGGAGTCCTTTGCCTTGCAAGGAGATGCCGCATGAACGCACCCGAAAAGCTGCCGCCGCCCGCCCGCGGACGCCGCGCCCGTCCCGATGCAGCCGAGGCCAGGGCCCCGCTGCCAGTCGACCGGCCCGGCGCAGCCGGCGTTTCGCAACCCCATGAAAGCGCACGCGCCCACGTGATCGGCGGCGCCAGCTATGTCGACGACATCACTGAACTGCGTGGCACCCTGTATGCGGCGCCGGTCACCTCCAGCGTGGCCCATGGCACGCTGCGCGGGGTCGACACCCGCGCCGCCATGGCCATGGCCGGCGTGCGCGACGTGGTGCTGGCGCGCGACATCCCCGGCCATGCCATGCTGGCATCGTTTGCGGGGGACGAACCGATCTTTGCCACCAACACCGTGCAACATGTGGGTCAGGTGATCGGATTGGTGCTAGCCGATTCGGTGATGCAGGCACGGCGCGCCGCGCGCAAGGTGCAACTGACCATCGACCCACTGCCGCCCATCCTCACCGTGCACGAGGCCATGAGCGCCGAGAGCTTCGTGCTGCCGCCGGTATTCGTGCGCCGCGGCGACGCGCCAGCGGCACTGGCGCGCGCACCCCACACGCTCAGCGGCACGCTCGAAGTGGGAGGTCAGGAGCATTTCTACCTCGAAGGCCAGGTGGCCTATGTGCTGCCGATGGAGCAGAACCAGTGGGTGGTGTATTCCAGCACCCAGCACCCGGGCGAGGTACAGCATTGGGTGGCGCATGCGCTGGGCATCGACAACCACGCGGTGCGGGTTGAGTGCCGGCGCATGGGCGGGGGTTTCGGCGGCAAGGAGACCCAGGCAGGGCACGTGGCGGTCTGGGCCGCGATCGCCGCGGCCAAGCACCGCCGGCCGGTCAAGCTGCGTCTGGACCGCGACGACGACTTCATCATCACCGGCAAACGCCATCCGTTTGCCTACCGCTACACCGTCGGATTCGACGACGACGGCCGCTTGTGCGGCCTCGACCTGCAGATGCTGGTGAACTGCGGCTTCTCGGCCGACCTCAGCGGTCCGGTGGCCGACCGCGCGGTCTTTCACAGCGACAACGCGTATTTTCTCGAAGACGTCAGCATCGCGTCCTACCGCTGCAAGACGAACACCCAGAGCCATACCGCGTTCCGCGGCTTTGGCGGACCGCAGGGTGTGATCGTGATCGAATCCATCATGGGCGACATCGCGCGCCGGCTCGGGCGCGATCCGCTGCAGGTGCGCCGCAGCAACCTGTACGGCATAACCGAGCGCAACGTCACGCACTACCAGATGCCGGTGGAAGACAACATCCTCGAACCGATGCTCGCGCAGCTGGCGCTAAGCAGCGACTACCAGCGCCGGCGCGAAGCCATCGCGCGCTGGAACGCGGGCAGCGCGGTGATCAAGCGCGGCATTGCCATCACGCCGGTGAAATTCGGCATTTCGTTCACCGCCACCCTGTTCAACCAGGCCGGCGCATTGGTGCATGTGTATACCGATGGCAGCGTGCAGGTCAACCATGGCGGCACCGAAATGGGTCAGGGGCTGAACACCAAGGTCGCGCAGGTGGTGGCCGACGAACTCGGCGTGGCGTTTGAGCGGGTGCTCTCCACTGCCAGCGACACGAGCAAGATCCCGAACGCCTCGGCCACGGCCGCATCCGCCGGGACCGACCTCAATGGCCGAGCGGCCCAGTTCGCGGCGCGCCATGTGCGCGACAACCTGGCCCAGTTCGTCTGCGGCCTGGATGGCTGCGGCGCAGGCGCCATCCGCTTTGCCCATGGCAAGGTAATGTCGCCCAAGACCACGCGCGATTTCGAGGAGGTGGTCAAACTGGCCTATGCCAACCGCATCCAGTTGTGGAGTGACGGCTTCTACCGTACGCCAAAAATCCATTACGACAAGGCCACCCTGACCGGACGGCCGTTCTACTACTTTGCCTACGGCGCGGCCTGTTGTGAGGTGGCCATCGACACACTCACCGGCGAGAACCGCTTGCTCAAGGTCGACATCCTGCACGACGTGGGGCGCTCGATCAATCCGGCCATCGACATCGGTCAGATTGAAGGCGGCTTCATCCAGGGCGTGGGATGGCTCACCACCGAGCAGCTGGTCTGGAACGACAAGGGTCGGCTCACGACCCATGCGCCCAGCACCTACAAGATTCCGGCCACCGGCGACGTGCCGGAACATTTTCGGGTTGACCTGTGGCACGAGGCCAACCGGGAAGACAACGTGTTCGGCTCCAAGGCGGTCGGCGAGCCACCACTCATGCTGGCCATCGCCGTCTACGAAGCCTTGCGCGCGGCCGCAGGAGCTGTCGCGCCCGACAGCCGCGAACCGGTGCATCTGGTGGCCCCGGCAACTGCGGAGAACCTGCTGCGCGCATTGACTGAGAAATTCTGACGCGCCGTAATTACAGGCGCTAAAAGAGCGCTTGTTGCCTTGCCGCCGTGGTTGTGACTTGTTTGAAGAAAACAGGTGGCTCGTATCACTTTGCGTACGGTATCGCACAGATCCTGGAATCGCCAAACTGAAGGAACGACCCGGCTGAGTTACCACCACGTTGCCGATCTGCAGGTGCCGATCGGATGAGCAGGTGTCGCCGCATACCGGGGCGATGTCATCCATGGCGATTGCGACAGCGTCATACCTGCACAGCTGGTCGCCGAGATGGCCGACCTGTCCGAAAGGCGGGACGATCTCGAGGCGTGCCTGGCCTTGCGCGTTCTGGCGGGCGACGCCTTGTGGGGCCTGTACCCGCCCAGTGAAGTAACACGCGAAAAGCGCCGGCAAGGGGTTATGCAGGGTTGGCCCGCCATTGCCGAGGTCAAACCTGCTAGCCACGCCTGAACCTGGGTCCCGATGACGAGTTCGCCTGTCACGCCGGAAGACACCGTGGGTCTGATCCGGCGCCATTTCGACGCCTGCAATGCAGCCGACTACGATGCATTGGTCTCCTGCTCCACGCCCGATGCCGTGCACTACGTTCCGCCCGGCCGGCCCGAAGTTCCCCGGCGCGGCGCCAACATGATCGCTCGCAAATGACAATGGTGTGTGCAGAATCTGGGCTCACAGTGGACTATCCATCGACTCATCATCAGCGGGGATTCACCCGAAGGCATGATCGAGTGGACGCACTGGAAGAACAACCGCGGCACTGCAGTGCACGGCGCTGAGAGGTACGAATTCGATCCGGCAAGCGGAAAGATCGCAAAGATCCGTGCCTACTATGCCGCGCCAGCCGATAAGTCCGTAACGATCAACGAGTTGGTCCGCTTCAACCAGGGACGCAGTTATCCGCTCAAGAGCAAAAGCCGCTAACGACACTAGTGGGGCCGGCAATCAGCGCCGCTCTGCGCCCCGGGTATTGACAAACAAGGCGTAAAGCGAGTGGCTGCTGGCCATGAACAGCCGGTTGTTGTCTGCCCCACCAAAGCACAGATTCGCGCAGCGCTCGGGAAGGCGAATGTGGCCGATCGGCCTACCTTGCGGATTGAAAACCATGACACCATCAAGCGCGCAAGGTTCCGCTCCGGTCGCATCATTGCTGCCCCATCCAGCCCAAATGTTCCCGTCCACGTCGCACTTGATTCCATCAAAGGCGCCGCAGCCCATGGCATCAAGGTGCATTGTCCTGGTTCCAAGCCGGCCATCGGGCATCAGAGCGTAGGCCCACACCAATCGGCTGGGCTGCGCCCGGCTTTCCACGACATACAGGGTATTCTCATCGGGAGAGAAGCACAGGCCATTGGGCCCGGCCAGATCCTGGATGACACAAGTCAGGCTGCCGTTCTGCGGATCGATCCGGTAGACCGCATCCGGCAACTCCTGATTTGCAATCCGACCCTCGTAGTCGTTGGACAGTTGGAACGGCGGGTCGGTGAACCAGATTGCGCCATTGGACTGGCAGACCACATCGTTGGGGGAGTTCAGCCTCTTGCCTTCAAACCGGTCCGCCAGCGTCACGATGCGTCCATCATGCTCGGTCCTGCTGACGCGACGCGTCACAGCCCCCTCGCAACTGACCAGGCGCCCCATCAAGTCCCGCGTATGACCATTGGCATAGTTCGACGGTGCGCGAAACACCGATGCGGCACCACTCACCTCGTCCCACCGAATCACGCGGTTGCCTGGGATGTCGCTGACCAGCAGGTAACGGCCATCGCCAAACCAGACCGGCCCCTCCATCCAGCGAAACCCCGTCGCCAGCCGCTCCACACTGGCCGAGAAAAGTCGATATTTCCGAAATTCCGGATGCAGGTCTTGAACGCTAGGGTCCGGATACCGCATCGACGGCATCCACCGGTCGGCACAGGCGTTCGATTGGTCGACGGGGAGCGGTGATGGTGTACGTGTCATGGTGGGGTCATCGGCGAATCCGAACCGGAGAGCTCAAAACTGACTCGGCCCGCCAGTTTGCCGCCAGGCGGAAGAATCACGGTACCGGTGTTCGCCGCGCCGCGCCACGCCAAGTTGAATGCATCGGGAACATGGCTTTGCGGTTCAAGGCAAACATAAGGCGCCGCCGCTGGCCGATGTAGCACCAGGTGGTTCAGCGTCTCAGAGGCCCGCATCACCAAACCATACTTGTTGCCAAATCGGAGCCAGGCCTCGCGCGACCACCCGCTCCAGAACACGGTCTGGTCCGTATCTCCCAACGCATGGGGTGATTCCAGATCATAGGGTCCGTCAACCGCACGACACGCGATCGGCACATGATCGGGCGTGGAGAGCCATCGATGGCTGGCCCTCGTTTGCATCAGGGTGTCTGCTGTGCAACATAGGTAGGGATGCAGACCAATTCCCGAAGGCATATCGGTATCCGACCGGTTCACCAGATCGACGTCGATCCGCAATCGGCGTCGATCCAATTTCAGTCGCAAGTATGCCCGATACGGCCAGGGCCAGTCGCCGTCGCCAGCATGGTCCAGTCGAAGCTGCAGCGTATTGTCGGAGCGAGACTCGACAGCCCATGAACATCGGTGTGCATTGCCATGCAGACTGTGCGGCTCGGCATTCGGATGTGACTTCAATGTCCACACCCGCTCCTCCACGTACAGGCGCGCCTGAGCGATGCGTCCGCTGTACGGAATCAGCGGATAGATGCCGCCTTTGGCCCAATCATCGAGGTTTGTCCATTGCTCCGGATAGGGATGCAGGATATCAATGCCGGCTCCGCCGAGTCCTTCGAGCACGCACCGCGTCACCCTCGCACCCAGGCTCGGCGCCACGCGCAAACGGGCCACACCGTTGTGAAGTTCGAAGATCGGCACCATGGTCACGTCCGATTCTGCCAGGTGACGCCCCACTGCAATCGTGTCACCCACCACGCACGGCGAGCGGCGCCGGTAATTTCCCAACATGTGGAACTGTGTCTCCGGCCGTTCCCACAAAGGGCATCGGCTAGCCTACACAAAGCGTTTCGCGATCCCTACCATTGTGCTGTCCGACTGCAATCTGAAGTCATTCGTCCCGATCATCTATCGATGTCCAAAAGAAAGTAGGAGTAGGAATGCCAGTCACCTAGCGTGCCCTACAGATCCGTACGTGCGGAGATATCACATACGGGCTCCTGCCTTGGCTCGTGACGATCTGCGCGCCGGCAAGGCCGCAAGGAGTAGCGCTGCAACAACCGCAGGTGTATCAGATGCGCCCGCGCAACCGGTGCCGACACACACGACTGGCATCGCAAACCGGCGCTGATCGGCGCGCCGTCAGACGCCGGCCAGTGACCGCAGACCGATGGGATCGACCAAATTCACCACCCGGCCCGACCCGCTGATCAGGCTACGCTCACGCAAGTGACGCAGCACACGTGACAAGGTTTCGGGCGCAATGCCCAACTGGGCGGCGATCAGGCGCTTGCGCTGCTGCAGCATCACCGCCACCGCACCCTGGGCACTGGTCTGCGCATGGCGCAGCAACCATTCGGCGCAGCGCGCCTCGGCGTCCTTGGCCAGCCGGCTCACCGCCAGCTCGGCCTGTTGCCAATGCGCCGTGGCCACATCACGCAACACCACCTGCGCGGACTCGGGCAGGCTGTTCATCCAGGCGGCAAAATCAAGCAGGGGCAGGCGCCGCAACACCACCGGGGTTTCTGCCACCGCATCGACCAGGCTGGGTCTGCCCAGAATAGCCGCCGTGGCCTCCAGCCAGAACGGTCCGACAACGGTTCCCAGCAAATGGGTCAAACCCTCGCCGTCCATCAGTCCCAGCGCGATCCGGCCGGACTCGACATGGACCACTGCATCCCCCATGACGGTGCGCCGCAAGACTACACCACCCGGCTCCACCGACACCCGTCTGGCGGGAAGATTGAGTAACTCGTTTGGCAACATGGGGCCCAATGTGCAGCGGAATCGCGAATTTGACTTTGAGCAACATCAAACTTGGGACAACCACGGACCGCCCGTGCCTGCCACACCGAGCCGCCCGGTCCGGCTCACGCACTCAAGCCACACCAGGGAATACCCGCATTCCCGCCAATGGTCAAACGCAAACTCAAATTGACCAGACGGCAAGGACAACTCATCGTGCTGGTCGAAAAGGCCTTACACCCCGACAAAACTGAGGCAGGCCCACGCCCGAGGATGCCGCCTGCCCACTCCCATGCTGCCGTATCACTTGCGTGCACACCCAGCGGTGCGCTACAGCGGATGGTCACAACGCCACAATTTGTCCCAGATGCTGGAACAACACGGCATATGCCAACCCGACAGGTCTTGCCGGTCGCAGTGGTCAAACCGAGAATGGATGCCATCGCCACCACGCGGATACGTGGCCGCTACCGGACAACCTCCGCCGTTTGCTTGTGTCCCTGTTTGATATTCAGAACCAACCCCGCCCATGATTGCCCCCCCCCCCCTGCCCCTTGCCGCGATTCCGCGACGACAAGCTGCGCCGCACGTACCCGACGCGGTCCTGGACCGACTTGCCAAGGCCACAAGTGGCTCCTTGACGACCCAGCTCTATATCAGGGGCTTTCGCCAACCCGTTCTGCACGGTGTGACGGCACTCAACAAAAAGGTAACTCCTTTCGCAGGCCGGGCCTACACGATGCGTTTCATACCCGCACGCGAAGATGTCGACACCTACGGCAACCTCACGACCGAGCCCAGCGCCGACAACCTGCAGTGGGTGGGCGTCGAGCAACTAGAGCCAGGCCATGTGCTGATCATCGACAGCAACCGCGACGGACGCGCAGCATCCATGGGCAATATGCTGATCACGCGCATGCTGATGCGCGGCGCGCGCGCGGTGGTCACCGACGGCAGCTTTCGTGATGGCACCGAACTGAGCGAGATGGATTTTCCGATCTGGTGTACCGGCGTGACGGCCACTACGCGGCTTAGCTTCCACCATGTTGCAGACCTTCAGGTTCCGATCGGTTGTGCGGGCGTGGCGGTCTATCCGGGCGACGTCATCCACGGCGATGGCGACAACATTACGGTGATTCCGGCTCATCTGGCCGCCGAGATGGCCGACCTGTGCGAAAAACGCGACGACATCGAGGCCTATCTCGCGTTGCGGATCCACGCCGGCGAGCCACTGTGGGGTTTGTACCCACCCAGCGACGCCACACGCGCGCAACACCGGCAATGGGTCGCCGACGGACACCCTGCCATCGCACCCGCACGGCCAGCGGGCGCAACTTGATCCAGGACTTGCCATGACGAAAACACGCACATTCACGCCCGAAGACCACGCCGCGCTGATCCGGCGCTATTTCGCAGCCTGCAATGCGGCCGACTACGATGCGTTGGTGTCGTGTTTCACGCCCGACGCCGTGCACTATTTTCCAGCCGGCCTGCCCGACATACCCTGGCGCGGGGCCGACACCATCGCACGAAAATGGCAATGGTGTGTCGAAAATCTGGGATCCCAGTGGACGATCGACAGACTCATCATCAGCCACGACTCGCCCGAAGGCATGATCGAGTGGACCCACTGGAAAAACAAGAGCGCAACCGCTGTGCGCGGGGCCGAATGGTATGACTTCGACCCAATCACCGGAAAAATAACGGAGATCCGGGCCTACTACGCTGCAGCCGCCGACAAGGAAGTCGCCATCAACGAGCTGGTCGCATTCGATTACCGGGGTCGCGGCTACCCGCTGGCCAGCCACGAACGCCGGATTAGCGTACACGCGTCCCAGCATATGGGACTGGATCCACTGTAGGCGCAACATCAAAGCGAAACGCCGTACACATTACCCAGCAGCTGCTTCCTAATTAGCGCAAGGGCCGGATGTCCCCGGTTTTTATACGTCAAACGCAATCCCATTCACACCAAGGAGACAAACATGGCTAACCACACCACCGCACTGGTCGCGGCAATCGCCCTGCTGACGGCCGCGTCCACCAGCTTCGCGCAACCCAAGAGTGTCAAGATGTACATCGCGGGCACCAGCGGCCCGACCGACACCCAGTCTTTGGGCCATCTGGAACTCAAGAAGCGTCTGGAGGCCACGTCCAAGGGCTTTTTCGATGTGGAGGTAAAACTGGGTGGCGTCATGGGCGAGACCAATGACGTCACCGAGCAGGCCCGCGAAGGCGTGCCGGTGCTCAATGCCACCGACCCTGGCCGCATCGCATCCTTCGTGCCCGACTACGGTGTAATCCAGATGCCCTACATCTTCACGGACTACAGCTATCTGAACAAGATCATGGACACCAAGCTCCACAAGAAGTGGGAAAAGGACTTCGAGGCCAAAGGCATCAAACTGGTCACCTCCAACGGCTACTCCGGCGCTCGCAGCTGGATCACCAATATGCCGGTGCGCACGCCGGCCGACCTCAAGGGCGTCAAGATCCGCACCATCGGCAGCCCCTTGTTCGTCAAGTCCATCAATGCCATGGGTGGCATCGCGACTGCCATTCCGTGGGGCGAAACCTACCAGGCACTCGAGCAGAAGGTTGTCGACGGAACGGAGGCGCAGATACCGGGCATCTACGCCATGAAATTCTACGAGATCACCAAGACCATCAGCATGTCAGAGCACTTTTTTCTGATCGCCAGCATGGTCACAGGGACCAAGTTCTTCAACTCCCTGCCACAGCAATACCAGGCCATGCTGATGACACAGGCGTTCGAGACCTATCGGGATAACCAGGACGTGCTGAAGAAGAAGTCCGAAGAGTACATTGCCGAGATGAAGGGCAAGGGAGCGACCTTCATCACGATCGACAAGACACCCTTCATCAAGGCTGTCCAGCCTGTGTATGCCGAACTGGGTTACACCAAGTTGCGTGACCAGCTCTATTCGGAACTGGGCATCAAGCACTAAGTAAAGCGCCACGGCGCGCTGGCCGCCGCGCAGCGGCCTTTTTCCCTTGCCCTGAACACGCTTCGGCATCCCGTCCACGTCGACGCGCGCTTGTGTTCGGGGTCCGATGCAACTCCTGATCCGGTCACTGCGCATGGAATATTTCTACCGTCGGTTCTGTCGCCTGGAAGAGGCCATTACCGGCACAATGTTTGTGATCATCGTGGCGCTGGTCTTTGGCGCCGCGCTGATGCGCGCATTCAATCTGCCTCTGGTCTGGGCCGATGACGTCGCCAGCTTCCTGTTTTCATGGGTGGCGTTTCTCGGTGCCGATATTGCGCTGCGCCATTCTCGGCTGGTCGGCGTCGACATCCTGGTCAACCGTTGGTCGCCCAAGGCGCGCAAAGTCAGCGAGATCGTCGTATATGTGACCATGATCGTATTGCTGATCGCCTTCGTCTACTTCGGAGTCAACCTGAGCATTCGCAACTGGGACCGCGACTTCCAGACACTTTCGTTCATGAGTTACTCGGCCGTGACTTTGTCACTTCCGGTTGCGTCCGCCCTGATGGTCGTCAGCACGGCAACGAAACTTGCCAGGCTGTTCCACAAATTCGGTGACGACGAATACGAAGTCAAAGCCGACATTCCCGCGCGCCCCGCTTCTGGCGGCCATGTCCATGGCGACTGATGCCGGCCCGATCTCGATCACGATCACGCTAACCATCGGCCAGCACCGCAAGCAAAGACGCCAACAAATATGCTGTATCTGTTAATCACACTGACCGTCCTGGTCGCCATCAACATGCCGATCGGGTTCGCGATCGGAATCGCCGGCGCGGTGTATTTTCTGACCTCCGGTGCAATACCGTTTCCCATCACCGTGCAGCGGGTGGTGGCCCAGACCCAGTCGATTGCCTTTCTGGCCGTGCCGTTCTTCATCTTTGCCGGCCACTTGATGAACCACACCGGCATCACGCACCGGTTGCTGCGTTTTGCATCGCTGCTGACGCGCGGTATGCACGGCGGCTTGGCCCAGATGAACGTGGTGCTCAGCACGATGATGGGTGGCATTTCCGGCTCAGCCGTGGCCGACTCGTCAATGGAGGCGCGGGTGCTGGGTCCAGCCATGATCGAGCGCGGTTACTCCAGGGGCTATACCGCCGTCATCACCTGCCTGTCCTCGCTGATCACGGCCACCATCCCGCCCAGCCTGGGCTTGATCCTGTTCGGATTTGTTGGCGAGGTCTCGATTGGCCGACTGTTCGTCGCGGGCATCATTCCCGGCATCCTGATGATGTGCGCGCTGATGCTGACGGTTTCATGGACATCGCGCCGCAAGAAATTCGACCCGCCCGACCCGCTCGCCGGACCGATCACCTTGCGCGAGTTCCTGGCCGAGTTGAAGGAATGTATCTGGGCCCTGCTGTTTCCGCTGATCCTGATCGCCGGCATCCGGTTTGGTCTGTTCACACCGTCGGAAGCCGGCGCCTTCGCCGTCGTTTATGCCTTGCTCATTGGTGGCCTCGTCTACAAGGAACTGACCTGGGGCAAGTTCAAGGAAGCCCTGTGGGAGTCGGTCGTCGACAACGGCTCGATCATCATCATCATTGCGCTGTCGGGCATCTTCGGTTATGCCCTGTCGCTGGAAAACGTCACCGGCGCCGTCGGCAGCTTTTTGGTGGCGGTGACCACCGACCCCCAGCTGATGCTGATCCTGATCATGGGCTTCCTGTTCTTTGCCGGCATGCTGGTCGACAGCAATGTGATCGTGTTGTTGCTCACGCCTATCTTGCTCCCTATCGTACGCAAACTCGGCGTCGATCCGGTCCACTTCGGCATCCTGATGATGACCATCGTCACAATGGGCGTCATGACGCCACCGATTGGAACAGCCGTCTACATCGTGTGCGGCATTCTGCAAACGCCATTGGACGAATATTTGAAGGAAAGCGTACCGTTTTTCGGCGCCGTTCTCGCACTCGTCCTGGTCCTGATCTTCCTGCCAGGCGTCGTGACCTTTCTGCCCAATCTGGTGTATGGACGATAGGTCCGCGTTGTCCGTGCGCTAACGATGGACAGACACGTGCTCAATGTTGCCGTGATCGGCGCCGGGGGCATTGCGCCGTCGCACGTCGAGGGCTTCCTGCAATTCCCGAACACGACGCGCATCACGGCTGTGGCCAACCGTTCCATCCAGCGCGCGCACGACATCATTGCGCGATACCGGTTGGACGCCACGGCATACTCGGACTACCACCAGGCGATAAACGGCGCGGACATCGTCGTGATTTGTACTCCGCCCGACAGCCACCGTGCCATCGCCGAGGCCGCGTTTTCCTGCGGCGCCCATGTGCTGGTGGAGAAACCCATGGCACCCTGCCTGGCCGATTGCGACGCTATGATTGACGCCGCCAAAAGCAGCGGAAAATTGCTGTCCGTCGTGGCCCAGAGCCGCTTCATCAGCTCCATCCACCATGCCATCAAGATGATGCACTCGGGCGATTTCGGACGCATCCTGTTTGCCCAGGTCAACTCGTTCTGGTGGCGCGGCCAAAGTTACCACGACCTGGCCTGGCGTGGCCGCTGGGAAACCGAGGGCGGTGGCTGCACGATGAACCAGGCGATCCACCATGTCGACCTGTTGTTGTGGAGCAAGGGCCTGCCGGCCGAGGTAACCGCCGTCATGGGCAACCTGGCGCACGGCAATTCGGAAGAGGAGGACATCTCGCTGGCCTTGCTACGCTATACCGACCGCACGCTGGGCCAGCTGAGCAGCGGTCTGTTCCACCACGGCGAGCCGCAGTCGCTGAATTTCCAGCTCGAACAAGTCGGAGTCAGCCTACCCTTCGACGTAGTCGCCAGCAAGCAACGCAGCAATGGTTTTCCGGTCGCCGATGAAGACGCGGCGCAGCGTTTTCGCACCGTTTACCAATCGCGCAAACCACTGGCGCACGAACACCACACGGGGCAGATCGCCGACTTCCTCTTGGCCATCGAACGTCAAACGGCCCCGCTGGTGACTGGCGAGAGCGGCCGAGCCGCGCTCGAACTGGTGACCGCGGTGTACAAATCCGCATCAACCGGCGCTACGGTGTCGTTGCCGCTGCGCCAGGATGACCCGTTCTACCGGCAGGAGGCAGACGGCGTACCGCACTTCCCCCGCTTTAACCGCAAGAGCCGTTTCGTTGACGCGTTCGAGGACACGGCGATCACGTCCTTCAAGGGAAAGTACTGATCGTGCCCGATGTCTGACGTGCTCATCGCCGCCGACCTGGGCAAGCGTTATGGCGAGACGGCCTCGGTCGACGGTGTCAGCTTCCGCATCGGCCAGGGTGATGTCGTCGGCCTGCTCGGAGCCAACGGGGCCGGCAAGTCGACACTGATGAACATGCTCACGGGCTGCATGCCGCCGTCCTGCGGCACGGTCACGGTCTGCGGTCACGACATGTTGGCGGCACCGCGCGAAGCTAAGCGCCACATCGGCTATCTGCCCGAGATCCCGCCGCTGTACCTGGACATGCAGGTCCGCGAACAACTGGCTTTCGCCGCCGATCTACGCTCGGTCGCAAAAACCGCCCGCCAGGCCGAGATCGACCGCGTCTGCGCCTTGACCGACATCTCCGATGTAAAAGCGCGCCTGATTCGCCAGCTGTCCAAGGGCTATCGGCAGCGCGTCGGCTTGGCCCAGGCGCTGATTGCAAGCCCGCCGCTGCTGATCCTGGATGAGCCTACGGCGGGCCTCGACCCGAAACAGATCATGGACTTCCGCGCGCTGATCGCCATGCTGGGCCGACAGCACACGATTCTGATCAGCTCCCACATCCTGGCCGAGATCACGTCGGTCTGTACCCGGCTGTTCGTCATGCGCAAGGGGCTACTGGTGGCAGACAACACGCCGGCGCAGCTGGGCGACGCCCACGACGGCGGCCAGCAACTCGCGCTGCGTATCAGCGGGAATCAAGCGTCCATCAGGGCGGCCCTGTCCGGGGTAGGTGGCGTACACCTGCTCGCGCTGAACGCCAGTGTCGAGGCCGGATGCTGGGATGCCAGCGTGGCGATCGACGCGCACTGTGACCCACGGGCCGCCATTTCCATGGCGCTGGCCCAGGCCGGCTGCCCGGTGCTGATGATGCGCCCGGCCAAGGCCACGCTCGAAGACGTTTTCATGCGGCTTGCGGCATGAAGAGCTCCGCCACGCCTGCGGCGATCTACGACAAAACGCAATGATCGCCCTGTACCGCAAGGAGCTGCGCAGTACCTTCACGTCGTGGACCGGTTACGTCTACCTGGCGGTGTTTTCGCTGATTAGCGGATTTATCTTCACGACCGGCAACCTGATGTCCCAGAACGGCGATATCAAGAGCTACTTCGCGTCGATCTGCACCGTGCTGGTGTTGCTGGTGCCGATTCTCACCATGCGTGTGTTTGCCGAGGAGCGCAAGTTGCGCACGCTGCAGCTACTGTTCACGATGCCGCTGTCGCTGGGCGACATCGTTGCGGGCAAGTTCCTGGCAACATTGACCGTGTTCTGCATCGGGCTCGTGCCCACGCTGGCCTACCCGGTGATCCTGTCCAGCTACGGGAGTGTCGAGGTGGCCGTCATCGCAGGCAATTACGTGGGCTTGCTGATGCTGGTATCGGCCTGCATCGCCATCGGCCTGTTCGTGTCGGCGCTGACCGAGAACCAGCTCATTGCCGCCGTCGTGACCTACGCCTTGCTGCTGGCGCTGTGGTTGCTGGACACCACCGGACTGGTATCGGCCGCGGGCAACGGCACCGGTCTGCTGTCCTACCTGTCGCTGAACCGGCATTTCCTGCCTTTCACCTACGGTGTCTTCGACCCGGCCGACATCGTCTTCTTCGCTTCGTTGACGCTGTTGTTTCTGGCCTTTTGCGTTCTCACGCTGGACGCCCGTCAATCAGCATGACCGACACGCGGCAAACCGGACAAAGCAGAACCACGGGCCAGCCCCGGACACTGCGCTGGCTGCTCGCCGTGTCGCTGCTCGTCCTCGTGGGTTTGCTCAACGCCGTTGCGACGCTGACCGTGGATCGCTTTTCACTCAAGCTGGATCTGACCGAGGCCAAGGTCTATGCCCTCTCGTCGCAGAGCGAGAGCACGCTAGCGGGACTGGATGGCCCAATCGGCATCACGGTGTTTTCCCGCGAACAGGACTATCCCGCCATGCTGCGCGAAATCCTGGCCCGCTACCGCGCAGCCAGCCCACAGGTGTCGATCAGCTACCGCGACCCGATCAGCCATCCGGTTCTGGTCGACAGCTACATGCAACGTGGCACACGCGTCGAAAACCAGGATCTGATCGTCACATCCGGCGAGCACTTCAGACGTTACGGCATCAAGGACCTGGTCACGCTCGACAGCGCCGGGACGCGGCTGCTCAGCGTACGCGCCGAGCAGCAGATCACTGGCGCCATCGCGCAAATGCACAGCCGCGATACGCCCATGGTCCGGTTCTCCGATGGCCACGACGAACGGCCATCGCATGCGCTGATGGCTTTGTTCGGCAGCAACAATTACCAGGTCGCGCGTTTGACGTTAGCGGTCCAGCGCATCGCCGACGACGTGGACATGTTTGTCGTGGCGTCCGCCCGGCGCGACTTCACGACACCCGAGATTGCCGAGATCGAGCGTTTTTTGGTTCGGGGCGGTAGCCTGATGGTGTTCCTGGCGCCGTCGGTCCAACCACTGCCCCAGTTCGAAGCCCTATTGGCGCGCTGGGGCATCACCGCCGGCACCGGGCTCGTCTTCGAACCCAGGGCCCATGTCTCGGACAACCCGATCAACATCATTCCGATGTATGCGCAACACCCGATCAATCGCTTGTTCAGTGACAAACGCGCCTACCTCCTGATGCCATCGGCGCGCACCCTTGCGGCCAGCGATAAACCCAGTTTTGATCTCGACGTCATGAGCGTGTTGTCGTCGACGCCGGATGCCTACGCCAAGACGGGCATGGACTTCGCCTCCAGCGCGCATGCGCCGGGCGACCGGCAAGGCCCGTTCACCCTGGCGCTGACTGCGACTCGCAAACCCGCGCCACCCAGCACGGGCAACTCCGTTCAACCTGACGCTGCCAGCCGCGGTGGCCGCATCTTCGTGGCCGGCAGCGACGCCGTCTATGCCGATGACGTGATGGGCATGTCGAACTTCGCCAACGCCGCGTTTTTGGCCCAGGTTGTCCAGTGGCTGCGCCCCGATCAACTGATGCTGCAGATCGCTGCAAAGCGGGTAGCACCCGACGCGCTGGCCATGCCCAGCGGCGATGCCCTCGCACTCGGCGCTGTACTCACCGTCGCCGTGCCACTGCTGGTGTTGCTGACCGGCGGTTTCATCATGGTCCGCCGGCGGCGCGCCCGATGAACGTCCGCAAGGCCTTGTGGCAGGTCGGTGCGGCCACGCTAGTGCTTGGCGCCGTATTGCTTTGGCTCCTGTCGCACGATCCGCGTACCGCACCATCGACACCGAAAACCGTCACCATCAACAACGTGAACGTGGCCGATATTTCAGCCGTCGCCATCAAGAACAGCGCCGACAACTACGGACTTTTGGTCGGCCCTGACGGTGCCGTCACGCTGGTCGCCAACGGCGACGCCCCAGGCGCAGACTATGCGGCCAACGAGATGCAGGGCTTCATCTTCCTGCTCGCCAAGTTGACGGCAAGCCAGGCACTGGAGGGACCGCAGAACCTGACCGACTTCGGCCTGAGCACGCCGCGCGCCACCCTGGCCATGATTTTCAAGGACGGCCGCACACTGCGATTTCGGCTGGGCAAGGCCAGTCCCGTGGGCGACGGCTTCTACTTTCAGAAAGACGGTGATACAAGGGTCTTTGTGATCGGAAAGTTGACCGGCGATCTGATGCTGCGCGCGCGCGGCGACTACTGGAACCGGAAACTACTGCCGCTGCTTAGCGCCCAGACCGTCAACCAGCTGAGCAGCGTGCAGCTGACATCGCGCCTGCAGCCAGGCGAGAACTGGCGCCTCGAACACCGGGGCGATGCATCGTTCCGGCTGACACAGCCAGTGAGCGGCCTGGTGCATGCCGAAAATGCGTTCAAGTTGCTGTTGCTGCCAATGTCGGGTTTGCAGGCCGACGCCCTGGTCTCGGCCACAGGCCCTTTGTCGACCTATGGTCTGGATCAACCCACGCAGGAGCTGACACTGCAATGGAACGGCGAGGTGAACCAGATCCTGATTGCGCCTGCTCCGAAGGGGGGCTATTTTCTAAACCGAAAAGGAGACCCCGCCGTGTTTTCCCTGTCCGGGGAAAAGACGCAATTCCTGCGGCTGAGATACCGCGAACTGATGGGCGATCGCGTCTACAACGGCAGCCTGGCGGCGATCGCCCGGATCGATGTCACCCGGCCGACGGCACAGATCACGCACACGATGTCGATCCATGGCGAGGGCACAGAACTGTTCGGCGTCATCAAGGGCCGGTCGGTTCCGTATGCCGACCTGGGCCGTGTGCTGGCCCCTGTCTTCGACATCGGCATCGTGGCCGAAGTAGCTCGCGACGCGTCGGCACGCGCCGCCATAAATCGCGCGCTGGCCTTGGGGCCACAGACCACCGTGTCCATCACCCAACGCGACGGTAGCCAGATGCGCATCGAATTCTTCAGCCAGGACGCGTCTTTGAGTTACCTGCGGCTGAACGGCAGTGTGGACTTTCTGGTCTATACCCGCGCCGCCGATGCGCTGGTCGATGCCTTGGCGCAGGTGACTCGGACGGCACCTGCCACCCCAGTCACCCCAACCATCCCGGGCACCTGAAGCCGTAAGCCCGGAACAGTGAGGCAGCCACCCGCGCCGCCGTCAACGCGATGTGCGCAAGCGTGCCGTCGAACCCGTGTATTCGGATTGCGAAAAGAAGCCACCCAGACTCAGCTCGCCGGCGCTCTCGGCCAGTGCGCTGTCGGCAGCCGGTGGCGGATCGTGGCGCAACACCTCGGCTTCGAAGCTTACTGCGGTCGTACCGTCATCGGGCTGGTAACCCAGCGCATACGCCGACGTGTTGTCGTAGTGGCGGCCGGTCGTATCCGAGATGCCGTAGACCACCTCAAACACCAGATCGGGGTGCTCCAGCCCGAGCGCCACGAGCTGGCCCAGGTCACGCCAACTGATCCAGTTGCCCAAACGACGCCGGTCCAACGGTCGCGTGTTCGCATTGCCGATACGGATGGCCATCACCTGCATGCCGTATTTGTAGGCATACATTGCCGCCAAGGACTCGCCGAACGCCTTGCCGACCGCATAGCGGCTGTCCGGACGCAGTTGCACCAAGTCATCGACCAGCGGCCCTGCCGGCGCACGCGGGTGCATGCCAACCACGTGGTGCGAACTGGCGTAGACAATACGTTTGACGCCAGCCTCGCGCGCCGCGTCGAACACCTTGATGCAACCCTCGACGCTGAGCCGAACCTGTTCGGGCCAGGGCGCGTCGGACGTGCAGGCCGCCAGATGCACCAGCGAATCGGCACCACGCAACTGCGCCAGCATGGCGGCTTGGTCGGTGATGTCGACCACGGCCGCCGTCTCGCCGGCTGCGCAGTCGGTGATGGGCAACAGGTCCAGCAACAATAACTGGTAACCGCGTTGTAGCAATTGCTGGCGCAAGCCGGAGCCGACGTTGCCGGCCGCGCCGGTAATGGCGATCTTTTTCATATCTCCGTATCCTGGTACTTGTCCTGAGCCGACCGCTCAGGCGCCTATGGCAGGGAATTTTTCCATGACCGCACCGGCGGGGTCGACCATACGCCGGCGGCCTGCAGCAGGCCGCGTGTATAGCCCAGTGCGAACGACATGAAACGCTCGCGTCCTTCGTCGAGCTCCGATACTGGCACATGGTCCGGGCACAAGGGGCCCGCATAGCCGCCACGCTGGTAGGCCTTGATCGCCTGGAACATGTCTACATCGCCCTCGTCCGGGAAAACCTCCTGGAAATCCAGGTAGCCGCCCCGAATGTTACGGAAGTGGACCATGAAGATACGACCTGTAGCGGCAAACTCCTCGATCACCGGGATCATCGCCTCGCCAGGGTGTTTGAACATCTCGGCCACCGTACCTTGGCAAAAATTCAGGCCATGGTTGCGGCTGCTTGACAACGCCAGAAAGCGCCGAATGCCGTCGGCCGACCCCATCACGTGTTCGACCCCGTTGAGCCCGCCCAACGGATAAGCCGGATCATGCGGATGGCAGGCCAGGCGCACACCGGCCCGGTCGGCCGCGGGCACCAGCCCTTCGACCAGGAACTCGATCGCGTCCCAACCGGCTTGTTCGGTCACCGGCGGCACGTCGCGCGCCATCTTCTGGCCGCACAAGGTGGCCGCGTCCGATCCGCCGACTTCCTGCTGGCTCGGATATCCGACGCCCCAGTAAGAATGTTTCTGATCGTCCTCGGCCGAGTATTGCGCATGCACGAAGCCGGAATTGCGCGCACCGCCGCGGCCCGGCTTGAGGCCGGTACGTGTGATTCCCACCATCTGCACGTTGTATTTAAGACAGCTGATACCCGCGTCGGCGGCCTTCTGGATGTTCTGCGCCAGCGTGGCCCGTTGCCGCCTGGCGCCGTCAAGGTCGACCAGCGAATCGAGCAAGATGGCACCGACGTCGAGCGCAAACACGTCGAGCTGCAAGTCAAATCCTTCAATCCATTTGCGGTAGGCAGCCAGACGCGCAGTGTCCCAATCCACGACCCCGCCGCTGGCCGACACCAGATCGGTACCCCGGTTGTCGATGACCACATGTTGCACGCCCAGTTGCGCCGACAGTCGCAACCGGCGTTCATCGGGATTGAGGAGTTGTTCACTGATATACATGGCAAGCTACTCTTACGGTTGTGGCGCCGGCACGGCGTCGTGTCGAAAGCGGCATGGTCGCGCTGTGTCGCGCTGGCGCATGCTGTTCCTGTGGCCGATTGTGCGTATGAACACCGGCCGCTCATTGATCAGGCAGGCCCCGACACGAACTCGGATCCCAGCATTTGGAACCAAGCGGCAATCGCTGCCGTTCACGACAACAGCGGACCGCTGCGCTACCTTGCACCTGGGCACAGCGGCGCAGTGGAAGGCCGCCTTTGAAGATCGGCGCCAGTTCACAAGGTCAGTTCAAACAAACGCCCCGACAAAGGTGCATTGGCCAGCGCATCGAGCGGCACCGGATGGCGCGCGGTCGTCACGTACAGACGGTCGCCGGCCGGCCCACCGAAAGTCAGGTCGGTCGGACACGGCACCGGCAACCCGATGACCCGATCCAGCGCCCCGTCCATCGAAAACCGTACCACGCTCCAGCCATGGCGCAGGCAAGTCCAGACGCCCCCGCCGGAATCGAAAGCCAGTCCGTTGACCTTTCCGGAGCCCTTGAGTACGCTGGCAAGCCGGCGCACCATGCGCGTGCCCTCCTGCATGCGCAGGATGGCGCCCGATTCTGGCGCCGTTGCATACAGCGACCGATCTTCCTGGCGCCAGCGCAGACACTGTAGCGGCTCCTTGCTGCGCCACAACACGGCCACACGGCCATCATCCTGCATCGGCCCGACCACCGCCCCCCCGTCCACCGTGGCCATGGCAGCCCACACCACGCCTTCTTCACCACTGCAGATCGCCTGCACACCCTTGGCCGGCCAATACGCCAGCGGGCGCTGCGCGCCATCAGGGCCCAATACCATCGCGCCGTTCTCGTGTGCAATCCATAAATCGTCGCCGCGGGCCACGATGCCCACTACCGGTGCGTCCAGGCCGATCAGAAGCTTGTTGCGTCCGCCCTCCCACACCCGTACCGATGGGGCCAGTGTGTCGGCCCAGACCAGACGCTGGCGCTGTGCGCTCCACAAGGGATGGGCGCCATGAAACGACCAGGGGCCGTCGACCGGTCGCACCGCCGTATCGTCCTGCTGGTGGTTGGCCAGTGGCAGTTGTGCACCGGCGCGTGCCGCCGCCTCGGCCACTTCGGGCCCGAGCAATTCGAGCCGGGCACGCGTCATGCGGTAGGCCGGCCCGGCGATGCTGATCGCCCCACGTACCTGCCCCTGCCCGTCGACGACCGGCGCGCCAACACATCGCACACCGAGCAGGATCTCCTCGTCGTCGATTGCATAACCGCGCGCGCTGCAGATCTTGAGTTCGGCCTGCAGGCGTTTGCGGTCGGTGATGGTCAAGAGCGTCAGCGGCTTGAGCGCCATCTCCCGTACCAGAGCGTCGCGTACCGACGGCGCAAGCGCCGACAGGATGGACTTGCCCTGGCTGGTGCAATATGCGGGTTTGCGCTGCCCCAATTCGGCCGACGAGCGGTGGCTGTGCGCGCCGTCGCAGCGCTCGAGCGACAACACTTCGATCCCGTCGAGCACCCCCAGATAGCAGGTTTCGCCGGTCAGGTCGCGCAGCGCGCGCATCTCGCCCACACAGGCGGCGACGAGATCGGGCGCCGGATACGCCTGGCGCGCCATCTCGAAACACCGGAACCCCAGCTGATAGACCTTGCGCAGCGGGTCGCGCCGCAACAGACCACGCGCCACCAGCGTGGCGAGCAATCGGTAGCTGGTGGTTCGCGGCATGCCGAGCTGCTCTGCGATGTCGGCCTGGCCCAGGCCCTGGACAGCTGCGCCCACGAGATCGAGCACGTCGAGAGCCTTTTCGAGTGAGCCGGTACCTTCACCCACGGACGCATGCTGCTGGGAGGTATCCCATGTATTGGGATTGTCGTTTGCCTGTGAACGCGGGCTTGCCATGGGTCGACATGATATGGCCAACAGTCATGGGGCAGTCGATAGGCGCGAACAGATGCCGACCAGCACGCCCCGAAGTCCCAACTCGTGGGACAACGTGAGGCGCAAACGAGAGCGACCCGATTACAACACCAGAATCGCCCGGAAGTCGTTGACATTGGTAAAGGTCGGGCCCGTGACGACCAGATCACCCAGTGGCTCGAAAAATCCATAGGCGTCGTTGCGGTCCAGGTACTCTGCCAGTTTCATACCCTGCGCCGTGGCCCGCGCAAGGCTGTCCGGCGCCACAAAGGCGCCTGCGTTGTCCTCCACGCCGTCGATCCCATCGGTGTCGGCGGCCAGCGCATAGACACCCGGCTGGCCCTGCAGCGCCTGCGCCAGACCCATGCAAAACTCGCCGGCCCGTCCGCCACGGCCCTTGAGCACGCCTGGCGCGCGCGCGCGCACGGTCACCGTGGTCTCGCCCCCGCTGAGAATCACGCACGGCCGTTTGAATGGCTGGTCGCGGCGCGCGACGGCGCGTGCCAGCGCCGCATGCACCTTGCCGACCTCGCGCGACTCGCCCTCGATTTCGTCGCTCAGGATATGCGCCTGCAGACCCGCCGCGCGCGCTGCGTCGGCTGCGGCCTCCAGGCTTTGCTGCGGCGTGGCGATCATGTGCAACACATGGTGCTTGAATGCCGGGTCCCCCGGTTTTGGCGTTTCCAGTTCACCCCGCTCCAGTGCGTGCAACAGTGCATCGGGCAGCGGGATGGCGTAACGCCGCAGGATGGCCAGCGCATCGGCGCAGGTGGTCGCATCGGGCACGGTCGGTCCGCTGGCGATCACGCTCGCGTCGTCGCCGGGCACATCGCTGATGGTCAGCGTCACTACCCGGGCCGGCGCGCAGGCGGCCGCCAGGCGCCCGCCCTTGATGCGCGACAGATGCTTGCGCACGCAGTTCATCTCGGAAATGCTGGCACCGCTGGCCAGCAAGGCCTTGTTCACTTCCTGCTTGCCGGCCAGGTCAAGCCCCTCCACCGGCAGCGTCAGCAGTGCCGACCCGCCCCCGGAGATCAGGCACAAGACCAGGTCATCGGGACCCAGGCCCTGGGTCATGGCCAATATCCGCTGCGCCGCAAGTACACCGGCAGCATCGGGCACCGGATGCGCCGCCTCGACCACTTCGATGCGTTGCGCCAGGCCCGCCGGTCGCTGCGGAATATGCTGGTAGCGGGTCACGACCAGCCCCTCGAGCGGGGCATCGGCCGGCCAGGCGACTTCCACCGCCTGGGCCATCGCCGCACCGGCCTTGCCGGCGCCCAGCACGATGGTGCGCCCGCCATGGGCCGGCGGCTTGGGCAGATAAGCTGCCAGCACGTGGGCCGGCAAGGCCCGTGTGACGGCCGCGCCATACAGTGCTTCGAGCAATGCCCGTGCCTGGACCGCATCTTGCGGCGTAGTATCTGAACCGGGAATGGATGCGTGCATACGCCGATTCTGCCAAACCTCCACGACGCGAATCCGCGCTGGCACTGGCCACCCGCGGCGGGTCGTGGTGCACCAGGGGCGACTGCAGACCGTTGAACTCGCGCCATTGGTGGCGCGGCACAACACTTTGGCGCAACTTCTGGCGTCGTGAGCAGGTGGAACGGTTAAAGTGACGGCTGCTCGCAACGGCCCCTTGTCGACGAAAGCCCGATTCATGCCGAATTACCACTGCGCCCTCTTGTCGCCAAGACGCGCGGGCAAAACCGCCCCATGATGGGCTGGCTTTCCCGGTTGTTTTCGGGCGCTGCCAAACCGGCCGCCAATGCGGTGCGGACCGAGCCCCAGCAACAACTTACTGAGGCGGAGCGGGTCCCGATGGACGACCTGGCAGAGGAATCTGCGCCCGAAATCGAGGCCATACCCACGCTGCCCTGGCTGCTCGACTGCGCGCCGCTGACCGAATCGGCGCTGACCGAAGCCGAGCGCGCCGCGCTGCACGCGCTGTCCAAGGTGCTGGCGCTGCCGACAGTTCCGGACAATCTGCTGCCCAGGGCCGCGGCGCTGATTCCCAAACTGATCGCCCTGGTCCGTCAGACCGACCTGCCCACCCCGGCCATCGCAGAACGCATCGGCAAGGACACCGTCCTGACCGCCGAGGTGCTGCGCCTGGCGAGCAGCCCGTATTACCGCGTACAGGGGGACGTCAACGACTTGCAGCAGGCCATCAACCTGATTGGCCTGCAAGGCCTGCAGACCGTGATCGCACGGGTTTTGCTCAAGCCCATCTACCAGGCGGCGCCCGGACCGCTGAGCGGATGCGCCGGACCCCGCATGTGGGACCATTCGGAAGCGTTGGCGCGTCACACCGGCATCCTGGCTGCACAGGCCGGCCTGTCCGCCTTTGATGGCTATTTGTGCGGCATGTTGCACGACACGGGCTGGACCATCGCGTTGAGCGTGATCGATCGGGCCGGCATCACATTGGCGGTCCCGCCTTCGAGGGCTTTTGCCGCGGTACTGGACGAGCGGGTCTATCGCCTGTTCGGACTGGCGGCGCAGCGTTGGGAAATCACACCGGGCTTCGCGGCCGTGGCGCAAGATGCCCGATCCAGCGGACTGGCCACGGCAAGCCATCCGCTGGCGCAGTTGCTGCGCACGGCGTACCAGCAATGCATGCAGGAGTTGTCAGCCGCCTGAGAACAGCGCTGGCGGCCATGGTATGACCGCCGCTCAGACGGCCATGTAGCGGCCGGGCCGGTGGTTGACCGCCAGCACGAGGTTGAGCACCACCGCACCCAGTACCGACCAGGCAACCCGCGATGGATCGGCAATCCACAGCGCATGGCCGTCGCCTGTTGCGGGTGCGGTTTGCGCCCCATCGGACGGCAACGCACTCCCTGTTTCATCACACGCGGCTGGGCCGCACGCGGCGATTCAGTCGACCTTCGCGCCCTGGTCGAACCAGCGTCCGATCAGGGCGCGCTCGGCGTCTGTGATGCCGGTGGCATTGTTCATAGGCATCACCCGGGTGACGACCACTTGCTGGTACACCGCCTGCGCGTGCTGCTTGAGGGACTCGGGCGAATCCAGACGCACATTTTTCATCTGGACATCGGCACCATGGCACATGGCACAGCGCTGTGCAATCACCTGCTGCACCTGGGCAATAACCACTGGCACGGCTTGCGACGCGACGGCCGGGGCCCCTGGCGCAGCGACCGGCCGCGGCGCCGGCCGCAGCCATACGATGACAAGCGCGATGACGGCCACACCCACCAGGGCATAGGGCCAGGGATGGCGGTTACGCCCGAGTTTGAAACCGTGGCGCATGACGAAGAACTGCCGGATCGCTGCGCCGGCAAACATCATCAGGATCAGCACGATCCAGTTGTTGGCATGGCTGTAGGTGAAGCTGTAGTGGTTGCTCAGCATCGCAAACAACACCGGCAGCGTGAAATAGGTGTTGTGCACGCTGCGCTGCTTGGCACGCTGGCCATGGATCGGGTCCACCGGGCGTCCTTCGCGCAATGCCTTGACCGTCGTGCGCTGGCCAGGAATGATCACGAAGAACACATTGGCGCTCATCGCGGTGGCAATCATGGCGCCCACGATCAGGAAGGCCGCCCGGCCGGCAAACCATTGACAGGCCAGCCAGGATGCAAGGCACACCACCACCAGCACCAGCGCACCGACGATCGCATCGCCGTGGCGGCGCTGGCCGAAACCACGGCAGATCAGGTCGTACAGCATCCAGAACACCGCCAGGAACGACACGGCGACGCTGATGGCCGCGCCGCTGGACCAGTTCACCAGCGAACTGTCTATCAGGTAGGTGCGCGCACTCCACAGATAGGACACGGTGAACAGCGCGAAGCCGGACAGCCAGGTGCTGTAACTCTCCCAGTAGAACCAGTGCAGGTTCTCCGGCACGACCTTGGGCGCGACGGCGTACTTCTGCGGGTTGTAGAACCCGCCGCCATGCACGGCCCACAATTCGCCACCGACACCTTGCTCGCGCAGCTGCGCAGACGTGGGCGGAACCAGGCTGCTGTCGAGAAAGACGAAATAGAACGAGGAGCCGATCCAGGCGATGGCGGTGATGACATGAACCCAGCGCAGCAGCAGGTTGGCCCAGTCGAGGTAATAACTTTCCATATGTCGGGTCTCTCGCGAAGCGGTTCAGTCAGCCCGCGGGGTGACCCCCTGCACACCGCTGCGGGCGCTGCGCGCCATGTCGGGCCGCCCCAAGCAAGTGCGTACCGCAGCATGGAGTGCGCAGGTTACCTTATTGGTAGTCAAGGGTCGCGAACCAGGACCTCGGACAGGCCCGGCTCCGCTGCGACTTGGATGCTAGAGTGTATACAGTTTTGTGCTCATTTCAAAGCAGGCGCGCCCGCTCGGGGCGCCGACTCAAGCCGTGGACGCCATTGCAACAACTGTGCCGCCACGGCGACGGCAATCACCTCGGGTTCCTTGCCCAGCACACCGGGCAAGCCGATCGGGCTGATGACACGCGCAAGTTCGTCGTCACGAAAACCGCGCTCAGACAGCCGGTGGCGAAACGTCGCCCATTTCGTCTTGCTGCCGATCAGTCCGATATAGGGCAGGTCATTCGTGCGTCGCAGGCGTTTCAGGCAGGCTGCCACGACGTCCAGGTCTTCCGCATGGCTGAAGCTCATGATCAGTACGGCGCTGCCCGGCGCTAGATCCGCCACGGCCGCATGGACCGGCTCGGAATGCTCGCACACCACGCTGTGCACCGTATCGGTGGGCAGCACACTCTCGCGGCTGTCAATCCAGGTCACCGCAAAGGGAAGCCGCGCCAGTACATCCACCAGCGCGTGCCCCACGTGGCCGCCGCCGAACAGGGCCAGCGGCGTGCGGCTGCGGTCCAGCCGCGTATGCAGCGTGGCGATCGACGTGTGGTCGACCGGCTCGAACCGCAACATCATGACGCCACCGCAACACTGACCCAGGCTGGGCCCGAGTGCAAAGCGCAGCAGCGCCGGGCCGGATTCTCCGGCCAAGCGCCGACGCGCCTGCGCCATGGCCTGGTGTTCGACATTGCCACCGCCTATCGTGCCGACCACCGTGTCGGCAAACACCGCCATCCAGGTGCCTGCGTCACGCGGCGCGGAGCCCTGGGTCGCGTCGACCGTGACCCAGATCGCCGGTTCACTGACCAGCCGTTTGAGAGCCAAATCCGTATGATTCACGACTTGTTACCGCACAAGACAAAGCACCTGGGTACCGATAGGACAAAATCAGGCACAGTATGCCTGTGCAAAAGAGACCCCGTCGCGGGACAGGTCGGCAGCTGACGCCCTCCAACACCTTTGACCACCAACCGTCACCCGAGTCCATCTTGAACAGACCCTCCCGCCCGCTGTTGCTCTGGGCTTTTTCCGGTGTCGCCGCCTTGCTGGCCAGTTGCGCCGCGCCCTATCGCAGCACACCCCAGCCAGCGCCCGCACCACCACCGGCAGCAGCGCTGCCGGCGCCAACCATGCCCGCACCGTCGGCCCCTGCCAACGCGGACATTGCGCCGGCCGTAATCATTCCTCCGGTCAGCCAGCTCCCCGTGGTCTCCAATGCACCGAACGCCCTGGCCTACCGGCGCGACGCTGCTATGCACCTGTATGCCCACAATGCGCACCGCATCTACAAAGGCGTGCTCCGACCCCATCTGTATGCGATCGGCGTGCTCGATGTCGATATCGACCGCCAGGGTCAAGTGACCCAGTTGCACTGGCGACGGGCGCCGAAACACGCGCCCGAGGTCATGAGCGAAATCGTGCGTACCGTGCGCGCCGCAGCGCCTTATCCGGTACCGGCCCGTATGGGACGGGTCACCTACAGTGACGTCTGGTTGTGGGACAAGAGCGGAAAGTTCCAGCTCGACACCCTGACCGAAGGCCAGATGTAGCGGCTGCCAGTGCACAGACTCAGGATCCGCGATAAGTCGAATAGCTCCAGGGACTGACCAGCAGCGGCACGTGGTAGTGCGCCAGGGTGTCGGCGATGCCAAAATCCAGGCTGACCTGATTCAGGAACGGAGGATCGGGCAAGTCCACGCGCCGGGCGCGGAAATACGCCGCCACATCGAAAACCAGCCGATAGGTCCCGGCCTTCAGGCTGGTGTTGTCGTACAGCAGGCCATCCGGGTTGCGCCCGTCGTCGTTCAGCGTGATGCGCCGCACCAGCGTGGCGGCGTCGCCGCTTGTCGTATACAGCGCAACCTGCATGCCAGCAGCAGGAACACCGTGCATGGTGTCCAGTACATGTGTGCTCAATCCCATGGCTCTCTCCTGATGCCGCAAGCCGGTGACTTGCGAAGACGCGCTGCAACGCCTGCTTGCGCAGGTTGACAACACAAAAGTGTATACACTTTTCTCGCCCGCCGCTATCATGCGGCAATGGAGTCTTCGTCAACCGCGGTAATCGTGCAGGCCCTGACCCGGGCCATTGTCGAACACCGCCTGTTGCCCGGCAGCAAACTGGCCGAGCAGAAGCTGGCCGATCACTTCGGCGTCTCGCGCACGCTGGTGCGCCAGGCCTTGCTGCAGCTGTCGCAGCACCAGTTGGTGACGCTGGAGCCGGCGCGTGGCGCCTTCGTGGCGGCCCCGTCGGCCGACGAGGCGCGCCAGGTGTTTGCGGTGCGTTGCATGCTCGAATGCGAAATGGCCCGTGCTTTTGCGCTTCAGTCGACGCCGGCGCAGATCCGCGCCTTGCGCGCACACATCGTGCTGGAGAAAAATGCCATCGATCAGGACGACGCCCGCGGGCGCACCGAACTGCTGGGCAACTTTCATGTGCGCATGGCCGAACTGATGGGCAACCAGGTGCTGGCCCAGATGCTGGGCCAGCTGATTGCACGCTGCGCGCTGATCACGCTGATGTACCAGAGCAGCCGCGAAGCCCGCCATTCAAGCGAGGAACACCTGCAACTGGTGCGTGCCTTGGCAGTGCACGATGGCGACACCGCCGCCCGGCTGATGGCCGAGCACCTGGCGCATGTGCAGGCCAACCTGGAGCTTGAGCGCAGCGTCCCCAGCAACGACATCACAATGGCTCTGGCCTGAATCATGACGACCTCCCCGCCCCCTTACGACAGCACCGCCGCCTATCCGCGCGACCTGATCGGCTACGGCCGCAACCCGCCGCATGCGCAATGGCCCGGTGGCGCGCGCATCGCCGTGCAGTTCGTGCTCAACTACGAAGAAGGCGGCGAGAACGCCGTACTGCACGGCGACCCGGCGTCCGAGCAGTTCCTGTCCGAGATGTTCAACCCGCCCGCGTTTGCCGATCGCCACCTGAGCATGGAGAGCATCTACGAATACGGCTCGCGCGCCGGTGTCTGGCGCATCCTGCGCGAGTTCGAGCAGCGCAAACTGCCTTTGACGGTGTTCGGTGTAAGCATGGCGCTGCAACGCCACCCGGAACTGACCGCCGCGTTCAAGGAACTCGGCCATGAAATTGCCTGTCACGGCTGGCGCTGGATCAGCTACCAGGGCATGGACGAGGCGACCGAGCGCGAACACATGCGCATGGCCATGGACATCATTGCGCAGATGACCGGCGAACGCGCGCTGGGCTGGTACACCGGCCGTGACAGCCCCAACACCCATCGCCTGGTAGCCGACTACGGCGGCTTCGAATACGACAGCGACTACTACGGTGACGACCTGCCATTCTGGATGCAGGTGCGCAAGACCGACGGCGCCGTCGCGCCACAACTCATCGTGCCCTATACGCTGGACACCAACGACATGCGGTTTTCGTCGGCCCAGGGATTCGCCCAGGGCGACGACTTCTTCACCTACCTGCGCGACGCCTTCGACGTGTTGTACGGCGAAGGCGATCCCCAAGGCGCCAACACCCCCCGCATGTTGAGCATCGGCATGCATTGCCGGCTGCTCGGACGACCCGGCCGCATGCGTAGCTTGCAACGATTCCTTGACCACGTGCAGGGCCATTCGGACGTCTGGATCTGCCGGCGCCTGGACCTCGCGCGCCACTGGAAACAAACCCACCCCTACAACGGCTGATACCCGTACTGTCATGGCACACCTGACCCTGGAACAACTCAACGCGGCGACGCACGCGCAAGCCTGCGCCATGCTCGAAGGCTTGTACGAACATTCCCCGTGGATTGCCGAACAGGCGCTGGCCAGTCGACCATTCCGATCGCTGCCCCACCTCAAACACACCATGGTGCAGGTGCTGCACGCGGCCGGGCGTGAAGCGCAAGTCCAGCTGATCCGGGCACACCCGGAACTAGCTGGCAAGGCCATGCAGGCCAACACCCTGAGCGAGGAATCCACGCACGAACAAAACAAGGCAGGACTGACCCAGTGCAACGCCGACGAACTGGCAATCATCGCGCGACTCAATGCCCAGTATGCGGCGCGCTTCGGATTCCCGTTCATCCTGGCAGTGCGCGGCCCGCGGGGCACCGGACTGACCAAGGCGCAGATTTTGGCCACCTTCGAACGTCGGGCAAACAAGCACCCGGACGTCGAATTGCCGGAGTGCCTGCGCAACATCCACCGCATCGTCGAGCTGCGCCTGAACGACAAGTTCGCGCAGGCGCCGGAACTGGGCAACCAGGTCTGGGACTGGCAGGAGCAGCTCAGTGTGCACTCCGACCCCGGCTATGCCGAAAAAGGACAGCTCACCGTCACCTACCTGACCGATGCGCACCGCGCCTGTGCGGCGCAAATTCGCGACAACATGCACGAATGCGGCTTCGACAGCGTGCAGATAGACGCCGTCGGCAATGTGGTCGGACGCTACAAGGCGCTGACTGCCGGCGCCCGCACCCTGATGACCGGCAGCCATTACGACACCGTGCGCAATGGCGGCAGATACGACGGCCGGCTCGGCATCTTCGTGCCCATGGCCTGCGTGCGCGAACTGCATCGCGGCGGCATGCGGCTGCCGTTCGACATCGAGGTGGTCGGCTTTGCCGAAGAGGAAGGGCAACGCTACAAAGCCACCTTTTTGGGCTCAGGCGCCCTGATCGGCGACTTCCGCACGCAGTGGCTGGAGCAAAAGGATGGCGACGGAATCACGATGCGCCAGGCCATGGTGCATGCCGGCCTGGACATCGACGCCATCGCCGCGCTGCGGCGCGATCCGCAGCAATATCTGGGCTTTGTCGAAGTGCACATCGAGCAGGGTCCGGTACTCGGCGAGCTGGACCTGCCACTGGGCGTGGTGACATCGATCAACGGCAGTTTGCGTTACGTCGTCGAGTTTGTCGGAACCGCCTGCCACGCGGGTACCACACCCATGGATCGGCGCAGCGATGCCGCCGCCGGTGCGGCCGAAGTGGTGCTGGCCGTCGAGCGGCGCGCGCTGCAGGATGCCGATTCGGTGGCGACTGTCGGACAGCTGCACGTTCCCGGTGGGTCCGTCAATGTCGTGCCGGGACGTTGCCATTTCTCGCTCGACCTGCGCGCACCGTCCAATACGCAACGCGATGCGTTGGCGCACGATGTGCTGGCAGCGCTGCAGGCGATCTGTGACCGGCGTCAGCTGCAATACACCATCGAAGAGAGCATGCGGGCCGCCGCGGCCCCCAGTGCGCCCGCGTGGCAGGCACGCTGGGAACAGGCGGTGCAGGCGCAGGGCGTGCCGCTGCACACCATGACCAGCGGTGCCGGCCACGACGCCATGAAGCTGCATGAGGTCATGCCCCAGGCCATGCTGTTTGTACGTGGCGAAAACGCCGGCATCAGCCACAACCCCCTCGAATCCACGACCAGCGATGACATGCAGCTGGCCGTGCAAGCCTTTCAGCACATGCTGCAACTGACGGCGCAGGCCTGCTGAGCCGTCCCACACCCCGAACATCATGACCACCTACGCCCAGCTCGACGACTGGATTGATCAGCACTTCGACGAACAAGTCGCCTTCCTGCGACAACTGCTTCAGGTGCCCACCGACACCCCGCCCGGCAACAACACGCCGCACGCCGAGCGCACCACCGAACTGTTGTCGGCCATGGGCATCGATGTCGAAAAACATGCGATTCCCGAAGCGCAGGTCCGGGCCGTCGGCATGTTGTCGGTCACCAATCTCGTGGCGCGGCGCAAGTACGGAGATGGGCCGACCATCCTGCTCAACGCCCATGGCGACGTGGTACCGCCCGGCGAAGGATGGACCCACGACCCCTATGGGGGCGAGATCGTCGACGGCGTCATCTACGGGCGCGCCGCAGCCGTCAGCAAAAGCGACTTCTCCACCTACACCTTCGCCATGCGCGCGCTCGAAGCAGTAGCCCGGCCGGTCAAAGGCAGCGTGGAACTGCTGTTCACCTATGACGAGGAGTTCGGCGGCGAGATCGGCCCGGCCTGGCTGCTGCGCAACAAGATCATCGCGCCGGACCTGATGGTGGCGGCCGGCTTCAGCTACCAGGTCATCACGGCCCACAACGGCTGCCTGCAGATGGAAGTGACCGTGCATGGCAAGATGGCGCACGCGGCGATTCCCGATTCCGGTGTGGACGCGATTCAAGCGACGGTTCAGATCCTGCAGGCCTTGTATACGCAGAACGCCATCTACAAGCAGATCCGCTCCCAGGTCGAGGGCATCACGCACCCCTACCTGAACGTGGGCACGATCGAGGGCGGCACCAACACCAATGTCGTGCCCGGGCGCGCCAGCTTCAAACTCGACCGGCGCATGATCCCCGAGGAGAACCCGGCTGAGGTCGAGGCCACGCTGCGCGGCATCATCCACGACGCGGCAAAGGCCATTCCTGGCGTCACGGTCGACATTCGGCGCCTGCTGCTGGCCAACGCGATGCGCCCGCTGCCCGGTAACAAGCCCTTGGTCGACGCCTTGCAAAAACACGGAGAGCTGGTGTTCGGCGAGAAGATCCCGGCACTCGGAACGCCGCTGTACACCGATGTGCGCCTGTTCAGCGAAGCCGGCATTCCCGGTGTAATTTACGGCGCCGGCCCGCGCACCGTACTTGAATCCAACGCCAAACGCGCCGACGAACGCCTCGTACTCGAAGACCTGCGCCGCGCCACCAAGGTGATCGCGCGCAGCCTGCACGACCTGTTGTCCTGACTGACCGGAATCTGCCGCCCACACACGAAGGAAAACCATGCCCCGTTTCGCCGCCAATCTGACCATGCTGTTCAACGAGGTGCCCTTCATGGAGCGCTTCAAGGCGGCACATGATGCCGGCTTCGACGCTGTCGAATACCTCTTCCCCTACGCCTACGACAAGCAGGACCTGGCGCAGGCTCTGCAGGACAACGCCCTGCAGCAGGTGCTGCACAACCTGCCGCCCGGTGACTGGGACGCCGGCGAACGGGGCATCGCCTGCCACCCGGACCGCCAGGCTGAGTTCCGCGACGGCGTGGCGCGCGGCATCGCATACGCCACCGCGCTGAAATGCCCGCGTGTCAACTGCCTGGCCGGCAAACTGCCCGATGGGCTGGACCGCGCCAAGGCGCTGGACTGTCTGGTCGAGAACCTGCGTTTTGCCTCGGCCGAACTGGGCAAGGCCGGCATCCGTTTACTGATCGAACCGATCAACCATTACGACATACCCGGCTTCCTGATCAATACCACGGCACAGGCACTTGAAGTGCTCGATGCAGTGGGCAGCGACAACCTGCTGATTCAGTACGACATCTACCATGCACAGCGCATGGAAGGAGAACTGGCCGCGACGATGCAAAAGCACCTCAAACGTATCGGCCATATGCAGCTGGCCGACAACCCAGGTCGCCATGAACCCGGCAGCGGCGAGATCAACTACGCCTTCCTGTTCAAGCACCTCGATGCCATCGGATACCAGGGCTGGATCGGCTGTGAATACAAGCCGACCACCACCACTAGGGCAGGCCTGGGCTGGCGCAAGGCCTTTGTGCGCTGAGCGCTTGCCCTATCAGTGGATCAGCGCATCAGGAACGCCAACACCTTGTCGGCAAACCGGCCATAAGGCGGCGCCAGCAATTTGAGCGATGAAAAGCGCGCCTGGTAGAACACCGGCCGCAACTTGGAGAAAGTCTGAAACCCCTCCTGGCCGTGATAGTGACCCATACCCGAATCACCGACACCCCCAAACGGCAGATCATGCTGGCCGACATGGAACAAGGCATCGTTGACCGACACGCCCCCTGACATCACGCGATCGAGCAACATCTGCACCAGCTCGGGATCGTTGCTGAAAGGGTAGATCGCCAGCGGCCGCGGCCCCGCGTTGACGGCGTCGACCACGGTCTCGAGCGTGGTGTAGCCGCGGATCGGCAGGATGGGGCCGAAAATCTCGCGTCGCCACACCTGGGCCTCGGGCGGTGCATCGAGCACGATATGGGGCGCAATCTTGCGTGTGGCACGGTCGAACGCAGGACCGGGCACCAACTGCACCAGCGTGGCCCCGCGCTCGCGCGCATCGTCCAGCGTCGCCAGCAAGCGGTCGAACGCCACCTGGTCGATGATGGCGGTGTAGTCGGCGGACGCCAGAGTCGGATAACGCCGGGGCACGATCTTCTGGGCTTCCTTGACGAACAGGTCAATCTTGGCCTGCGGCATCCACAGATGATCGACCGAGGTGCAGATCTGACCGGCATTGAGGTATTTGACGAACAAGATGCGCTCGGCCGCCTTGCGCAGCGGAAAATCGTCGCACAGAATGGCGGGCGCCTTGCCGCCGAGTTCCAGCGTCACCGGGCACAGGTTTTGCGCCGCTGCAGCCATCACCGCACGCCCGGTCTGCCCGGAACCGGTGAACAGCAAATGGTCGAACTTGAGTTGGGAGAACGCAATGCCCACGCCGCCGGTCTCGTCGAAGAACTGCAGCTTCTCGGGCGGGAAGTAAGCTGGCATCTTGTCGATCAGCAGACGGGTCAGGTGGCGCGAGTTCTCGCTCATCTTGACCATGGCCCGGTTGCCGGCAGCAAAAATATAGGTCAAGGGCACCATGCTCAGGTTGAGCGGGAAGTTCCACGGCACGATCACACCGACCACACCCAAGGGCTGCGGGATGACCCGGTTGCGCGCGCCGAAAAAGGTGCGCAGATCGACACCGCGACGTTGTGGCTTCATCCAGCTGCGCAGATGTTTGATCACATGATCCACGCCATCGACCGCCGGAACGATCTCGGCCAGCAGCGTCTCATGCTGTGACCGATGGCCGTAGTCGGCGCTGATTGCGTCGCACAAGGCCTGCTTGTTCTCGCGGATGAAGCGCTGCAAGCTGCGCAGATCGGCCACCCGCTCGTCGAAACCCGGCACCGGGTGCGCCAGATAGGCCTGACGCTGCAGCGCGAGGGCGGACTCAAGGGAGCTGGAAATGTCTTGCATGGATTGCCAAAAGCCGTATGGCGGCCGCGGAAAGAAAACCTGAGCTTACCTGTGTACGTCGGCAGCCGTTGGAGTCGCAACTCCAAACGGTGTTTCGAGCCTGCCGCGCCACAGATCACGCCATACCCCGCGTCGTACACCGACGATGCGGGAACGGCATCACCTCTCACCAGACCCCGCATAACTACCAACGCTAACCGGCCCCGGTTTGGAGTAGCCTTCAGGCTTGGGTGCAAATCACCAGACCAACAGGAAACCAGTATGGCCAAAGAACTCTCCCCCGCAGAACACGCATTGCGCGAAGCCGCCCGCGAATACCACCGCAGCCCGACCCGCGGCAAGATTTCGGTCACGCCGACCAAGGCCTTGTCGAACCAGCGCGACCTGTCGCTGGCCTATTCGCCGGGCGTGGCCTATCCTTGCCTCGACATCCAGGCCGACCCGTCACTGGCGGCAGAGTACACCTCGCGCGGCAACCTCGTCGGTGTCATCACCAACGGCACGGCGGTGCTCGGTCTGGGTGACATCGGGCCGCTGGCGGCCAAGCCGGTGATGGAGGGCAAGGCTTGCCTGTTCAAGAAATTCGCCGGCATCGACGTGTTCGACATCGAACTGGACGAACGCGACCCGGACAAACTGGTCGACATGATTGCCGCCATGGAGCCCACACTGGGCGGCGTCAACCTGGAGGATATCAAGGCGCCGGAGTGCTTTTACATCGAGCGCAAGTTGCGCGAGCGCATGAACATTCCGGTGTTCCATGACGATCAGCACGGCACGGCCATCATCTCGGCCGCGGCCCTGCTCAACGGCCTGGAACTGGTGGGCAAGAAGATCGACGAGGTCAAGGTGGCGGTCTCCGGCGCGGGCGCGGCCGCATTGGCTTGCCTGGACGTGATGGTGGGTCTGGGCGTTTTGCGCAAGAACGTTTACGTCTGCGACTCCAAGGGCGTGATCTACAACGGCCGCCCAGGCGGTTTCGACGAGTCCAAGCAGCGCGTGGCGCAAAACACCGACGCACGCACACTGGCCGACGTGGTCAACGGTGCCGACGTATTCCTGGGCTGCTCCACCGCCGGCGTGTTGACGCAGGACATGGTCAAGACCATGGGTCGCGCCCCCATCATCCTGGCGCTGGCCAATCCGGAGCCGGAAATCCGGCCGGAGCTGGCGTTAGAGGCGCGGCCCGACTGCATCATCGCCACCGGTCGCTCGGACTACCCGAACCAAGTCAATAACGTCCTGTGTTTCCCCTACATCTTCCGTGGCGCGCTCGACTGCGGCGCAACCAAGATCACCGAGGAGATGAAGCTGGCCTGCGTGCGCCAGATTGCCGACCTGGCCAAGGCCGACATCAGCGAAGAGGTGGCCAACGCCTATGCCGGCAAGGAACTGGTGTTCGGACCGAACTACCTGATCCCCACGCCCTTCGATTCGCGCCTGATCATGCGCATTGCGCCGGCCGTAGCCCAGGCCGCAGCCGACTCCGGCGTCGCCACGCGTCCGATCGACGACATGGACGCCTACCGCCAGCAACTCTCGCGTTTCGTCTACCAGACCGGCATGTTCATGCGCCCGGTGTTCGCCGCGGCCAAGGCGGTCCCGGCCAGTGCCAAGCGCGTTGCCTATGCCGAGGGCGAGGACGAACGGGTGCTGCGTGCAGTGCAGGTCGTGGTGGACGAAAACCTCGCGCAACCCATCCTGATCGGGCGCCCGGCGGTGATCGAGGCGCGACTGGCCAAGGCGGGCCTGCGTCTGAAGCTTGGCGTCGATGTGGAACACGTCAACCCGGAAGACGACCCGCGCTTTCGCCAGTACTGGGAGGCCTACCACCGGCTCATGGGCCGGCGTGGCGTCTCGGTCGAAGCGGCCAAGTCAGCAGTGCGCCGCTCCAACACCACGATCGCAGCGCTGATGGTCCAGCTCGGTGATGCCGATGCGATGCTGTGCGGTATCGTCGGCCGTTTTGACAGTCACCTGGACCATGTTCGCGATGTGATCGGCGTGCAAAAAGGCGCGCCCGGACTGGCCACGCTCAATGCCCTGATGCTGGACAAACGCACCCTGTTCATCGCCGACACCCATGTCAACGAAGACCCGGATGCCGAGCAACTCGCCAGCATCGCGCTGATGGCGGCGGACGAGGTGCGCCGGTTCGGCCTGCCACCCAAGGTCGCCTTTCTGTCGCACTCCAACTACGGCTCATCCACGCGCAAGTCGGCGATCAAGATGCGCAAGGCGCGTGACCTGTTCGCCCGCATGGCGCCGGATGTCGAATGCGACGGCGAAATGCACGGTGACGCGGCCTTGTCCGAACCGATTCGGCGCAATGCCCTGATGGACAGCAAGCTCACGGGCGAAGCCAACATCCTGATCTGCCCGAATCTGGACGCCGCGAACATCCTGTTCAACGTGCTCAAGATCACCGGTGGCCACGGTGTCACAGTCGGCCCCATCCTGCTGGGTGCCGCGGCAACAGCCCACGTGATCACGCCTTCGGCCACGGTGCGGCGCATCGTCAACATGACGGCGCTGGCAGTGGCCGATGCGGCGCATCGCGCAGCGACGAAGCGCTGAGCCTGGCCACCGACGAGGACGCAGACCATGACCGGCCCGACCGTCGAATTTTGGCAGGAACGCTTCGCGCCGCGCCGGTGGCAATCGGCCGTCGGCGCGCCAGGGGTCCGAGACTGTACCCGGGTTGCACCCTGTCGTGCTCGCAACCCGATGCTCAGCGTCCGTACACCAGATCGCGCAATCCCAGCGACAGCCCCGGCACATAGGTGATCACCATCAGACAGGCCAGGATCACCAGTACGAACGGAACCAAATGCCCCACGATCTTGTCGAGCGGAATCTTGGCCACCGTACACGCAGCAAACAGGTTCACGCCGAACGGCGGCGTGATCATGCCCAGCGCCAGGTTCACCACCATGATCAGCCCGAAATGGATGGGATCGATGCCGAAGTGCACCGCCACCGGAACCAGAATCGGCGCCAACACGAGGATGGCCGCGCTGGTCTCGATGAACATGCCAATAAGAAACAAGGTTACGTTGATGCCGAGCAGGAACATGGCCGGTGACTGCAGCACCATTTCCAGCCAGCGGCCGATCGCGTCCGGCACGCCGGCACGGGTGATCAGGAACGCAAACAGGCCGGCGTTGGCGATGATGAACATGATCACCGCACTCGACAGCACCGACTTCTTCAGGATGCGGCCCAGATCGGTCAGGCTGATCTCGCGGTAGATCACGCCTCCGATGAACAACGCATAGAACACCGCCACAGCCGACGCCTCGGTGGGTGTGAAGATGCCGCCGTAGATGCCGCCCAGGATGATGACCGGCATAAACAGCGCAAAACCGGCCTGCCAGGTCGCCTTGACGATGCCCATGCGCCCGTCGCCGTCTTCCTTGCCCCAACCCTTGAATTTGGCGTGCAGGTAGACAAACAACATCAGCGCGCTGCCGATCAGGACGCCGGGGCCGAAGCCGGCGATGAACAACTCGCCGATCGAGACCTCGGCGGCGACACCGAACAGGATCAAAGGGATCGATGGTGGAATGATCACCCCCAGTTCGGCACTGGTCGCCTGCAAAGCCGCCGCGTAACCTATCGGATATCCGTGCTTTACCAACGCCGGGATCAGAATTGCACCGATGGCAAACGTGGTGGCCACCGAGGACCCCGACACCGCGGCAAAGATCATGCAGGTCAGCACGCAGGTCATCGGCAGGCCGCCTTGCACCCCGCCGACCACGCTCTTGGCGAACTCGACCAGCCGGCGCGAGATGCCGCCGGTCTCCATGATGTTGCCGGCCAGGATGAAGAAAGGGATCGCGGCCAGCGGAAACTTGTTCAGCGAGTTGAACATCTCCTTGACCGAGATCAGCATGTGGGCGTTGTTCATCTGCATGCCCATGATGGCAGCCAGACCGATCGACACCGCCACCGAAACGGACAGCGCGAAACACAGCGCCATCGTCGAGATCATGACGAAACTCATTGGGCCGTCTCCAGTTCCCGGTGTTGCGGATCGAGCAGGTTGCCGATCAAGCTCACGATGCAGAACACGCCGCCAACCGGTAACGCCAGATAGGCCCAGAACATCGTGACGTTCTCCAGCCCGATAACGGTCTGCACCTTGCCGCGATTGGCATAGTCCCAGCCCCACCAGATCACGACCAGGATCAAGGCCATCGCGGCCGCAAACACCACCCAGTCGAGCACGCGCTTGATACGCGGAGGGCTCCAGCGGTAGATCACGTCGACGCTGACCATGGCCCCCTGGCGAAACGCCATCGGGATACCCATGAACACCATCCAGATCAGGCTGAACCGGATCAGCACCTCGGACCACTCGGCAGGCTGCTCGAGGATGAACCGGGTGATGATCTGGTACATGCCCAGGCTGGCGGCGATGGTCATCAGGATGCAGGCAGCCAACATCGCGAATCCGGTGGTGAACCGCTCGAAACGCAGGAATACGCCTCTCATGCGGCACTCCTGCACCGGTCACGGGCACGGCCGTGCACGCGACCCGCGCATGCCGGCGGGCGGCAGATGATGACCACGGCCATGCTTACTTGACGTTGCGGATAGCGTCGATCGCAGGCTTGCCGAACTGCTTCTCGAACTCAGCATAGGCAGGCGCCATGGTGGCGACGAACTTGGCCTTGTCCAGGTTCTCGATCACGGTCATGCCGCGCTTGCGCAGCTCGGCAACACCCTTGGCGTCGTCTTCTGCAACCCGCGCGCGATTGGCCTTGGTGCCTTCCTTGGCCGCATCCAGGAACGCCTGCTTGTCAGCCGCGCTGAGCTTGTCGAAAATGGCCTTGTTCATCAGCCAGATTGCCGGCGAATAGACATGGCCGGTCAGGCTCAGATGTTTTTGCACCTGGTCGAACTTGGCGGCCATGATCACCGACAAGGGGTTCTCCTGGCCATCGACCGTACCCTGCTGCAGCGCGGTGAACACCTCGGGGAAGGCCATCGGTGTCGGCACAATGCCCAGGGTCTTGTAGGCGGTGATATGGATCGGGTTCTCCATGGTGCGCATCTTCAGACCCTTGAGATCGTCGGGTGTATTGACCGAGCGCTTGCTGTTGGTCATATGGCGCACGCCGTTCTCGGCCCAGCCCAGCGCCTTGAAACCCTTGGGTTCGAACTGCTTGAGCATTTCCTGGCCGATCGGGCCGTCGAGCACCGCATGCGCATGCGCCTTGTCACGGAACAGGAACGGGATGTCGAAGATCTTGGCCTCGGGCACGAAGTTCGGGATCGGGCCGGTCGAGGTCAACGTCAGTTCCTGGGTGCCCAGCTGCACGGACTCGATCGACTCGCGCTCGCCGCCGAGAGAACCCGAGTAGAAGTTCTTGATGATGTAGCGACCGTTGGTGCGCTTTTCTATTTCCTTGGCGAATACGACCAGGCCGACACCCTGGTGCGAGTCCTCGGTGATCGAGATGCTGCTGCGCATCGTCACCTGGGCGCTGGACAAACTAACAAAACCGGCGGCCATGGCCAAGCCGACAACCAATGTCTTCATCTTCAATTTCATGCTAAGTCTCCTCAATAGGGTTGGAAAAACGTGGGTGCGCAGGACTTCTGCAAGCCGTCTGCGCCCCTGGGGGAAAACCAGAAAAAACCATCTCTTCTTGTGCAAAGGTGAGACCTCCAAACAGGAGCGGATGGAAAAAATCGCTCTCAATTTTGACGGTAGCGTTCGATCACGTCACGATTGATCTCGACACCAATGCCAGGGCCCGACGGTATCACCACCCGGCCGCTTTGCATCGTGATCGCGCCAAAAATCAGGTCCTGACGGAAGGGATGGGCCGACTGGTCGTACTCGAGCATCGGCTCGATCGGGTTCAGCGCCAGCGGCGCCGGGGCCAGTGTGGCCAGGAACTGCAGCGACGCGGCCAGTCCGATGCCCGAGCCCCAGACATGCGGCGTGATCGGCATGTGCCAGGCCTGGGCCAGCGCGGCGATCTTGCGGCACTCGGTGAATCCGCCGGCCGAGCACAGGTCGGGCTGCAGCATGTCGACCGCCCGGCGCGACACCCACTCGCGAAAGCCGACCTTGGTGAACTCGTTCTCGCCCGCGGCAAGGTAGATGTTGGTCAGATTCTTCAGTTCGCGGTAGCCGTCAATGTCCTCCGGCGAGATCGGCTCCTCGAACCAGTGAATGTCCAAGGGTTCTATCGCCTTGAGGATGCGCCGCGCCGAGCCGACGTTGTAGGCATGGTTGGCATCGATCATCAGTTTCGGGCCGGGTCCGATCGCCTCGCGAACCGCGCGGATGGTTGCGATGTCCTCCTCGACACCGAAGCCCACCTTGAGTTTCATGGCGGTGAAACCACTGGCCAGATGGCGCCGCGCTTCGTCCACCGCTTCGGCCGGATAGACACCCTCTTTGCGTCGGTAGAAACCGGTTGCATAGGGCTGAACATCGCTTCGATAGGCGCCGCCGAGCAGCTTGTGCACCGGCTTGCCCAGTGCGCGCCCGAGGCAGTCCCAGATCGCGATGTCAACACCGCTGATGGCGTTGGGAACCGCCCCTTTTTGCCCGAATGGACGGGTCAGGTTGTACATGCGCTCCCACAACACCTCCACATCGAACGGGTCTTGCCCGAGGACGATGGGTTTGAGCGCATGCTCGATGATGGCGGCGGCGATCTCGGGTGGCTGCAGGCCGTGGCACAGGGATTCCCCCCAGCCGGTGACGCCGTCATCGGTGATGAGCTCCACCAGCACCGCGCTGCGTTTGTGCACCCACCCCATCGAGAATGAAAAAGGTTCGTCCAACGGCGTGGACAACACATGGGTACGGACGTCGACGATCTTCATCGACGACCTCCTGCGATGACGGTCGCCCTGGCGGGCCACGCACCACGATCGGCTTGCCGCAGCATTACCGGACAGCGCGTAAAAAGTGGTGTCACTTGGCGTTCCCCTTGGACTTGGCGCGCTTGCCGGCCACCTTGGCGCGCTGCATCCTCTGGTCCCGCCGGATCCGTGTGTCTTCCAGGTGATAGGTCATCGCCTTGACGGCCGCCTTGGGATCACGTGCCAGCACCGCATCGAGGATGGCGCGGTGCAAGGGAAGAGAAATCTGATGATTCGCCTGCGGGTCGCTGGCGGTGACCCGCAGCGACGTCACCATGGCCGTGCGGATGGCATGTGCGATCGGCAATAGAAAGGCATTTCGACTCGCGCGCAGGCAGGCGATGTGAAACGAAAGATCGGCCGCCATGAACGCCTGCACATCGGAACCGGCCGCCTCCATTGCGGCGTAGGCGACGCGCATGCGCTCGAAGTCCTCGGCGGTGCCGCGTTGCGCGGCCAGCGCTGCAGCAGCGGGTTCCACGATATGACGCACCTCGATCAGCTGATCGAGGCGCTCCGCCAACTCGCCCGAATCCAGGTCCGGCACCGGGTCGCCCGACCAGCCGATGACGGACGGGTCCAGCTGGTTCCAGTCCAGCGGCGGTCGCACGATGGTGCCGCGCTTTTGCCGGGCTTCGAGCAGCCCCTTGGCCGACAACACCGTGATCGCCTCGCGCAACACGGTACGACTGACCGAGAAGCGCGCCAGCAAGGCACTTTCGTTGGGCAACAAGGCGCCCGGCGCATAGCGGCCAGCGACGATGTCGCTGCCAATGGCATCGACCAGCTGGTCTTTCAGACCGCGTCGCAGCGGCGCTGCTTGCGCCATGTAGTCGTCTGGTATCAACAATGAGGTTGCCATGGAATCGTTGGTTTAATATGTCATATAGTATGACTTTATAGTCGCCAATCCCCTAGGGGAAACCCGATGCACGCAGGACAGAGCCAGTCGTTCAGTGACGGCCGCGGCTTCACAAAAAGCCCCGTCCGCGCATCAGTCCGGTGTCAGGTCCGATATCCGGCCCTTGTCCGACGCCGCACCGTGCCTGCGCCAAGGCGGCAACGCCGCACCGCAGTCGCGGCAAAACCGCGCGCTGGGTGATGTCGCCGAATCCGACCGTCGTCATCGTCGTGATCGCCCAGTACACGGCGATCGGAATGCTGGTGTAGCCGTTCTCCGGTCCTGCGACCACATACATCAGCGTGCCCATGACCATCACGACCAGCATGACGAACGACATGAACACCAGAATCTTGCGACGCGACGCCGCCAGTGCATGCCCTAGCAGCCCCGAACTCGGCCACTTACGCGGCCAGCTTGAGCACCCGGAACCCACGCAGCAGACGCAACACACGCCCGTCGACCAGGGCATTGATGCCCGGGCCTGACGTGCCTGACAGGGCCTTGCCGGAGGCTTGGGAATCAGGGCTTTCTGACATGGGCACATCGTAGTGGATCGCCCATCATTGCGCGCCCTTCTTTGCGTGTGTCCATCGGGCCCGACGCGTCAACAGCCATGCCATTTTTACCGCGTGACAAGCGCAGGCGGCGCCAAAAATTCGGCTGAGACACGGTGCTCGACACGATCGTATTCCCTAGGTGAAACGAGTCACATTCCGCCCGTAATTCCTTGCAATAAGTGCCATTGCCGGCAGCAAGTGAGTCTGGCGGCGACCGGGACGCAAGCGTGCAGATGTGCACGCCGAGCAGCCTGCGGTCCGACGCCATGGCCACGCCAAATCCTGCCACGTGATCTGGTTGTTCTAAGCCACCAGCATCACGTTGATCAGCGCTTTCAAGCCTATGCAGGAAGCGGTCGCCGCGATTTGAGAGTCTGCATAAGCAGCCGTTGCCGTCGCTGGCGGCTGGCCGGTGAATTCACGGTCTCGGCCACATACCGGTCATTGCGGCGCGGAGGCGCTGGCCGCACCAACGGCTGGCCTATGCCAGATTGCGGACTTTCACGGACACGGCCCGCGCCATTCGCCACCGACGACCTTTCGAATGACTGCTGCTCAGGCCAGCGAACCGGCGCTGCCGACCCACTGCAGGTATCCGGCTTCTGTTCTTGACGGATGACTTTGCGGCGGTTGTGCACGCCCACAGCCGACCGGCAAACTCCCGTTGCGAACAAGCTCCGACAGTACGAATCGTTCCTAGGAAATGGAGCGAATCACGAAAACAGTCACTGCCAGACGGCAGCTACTGCCGTTTGTGTGAATTGACTTTGACAAGTCGAATGATAGCTACCGCAGCAAACATGCCAATCGCCGCCGACCAGTCACGGGCTGCCGCGGGTCGGAAGTGCCAGCTCGATGCCGGCGGGAGCAGTCGCTGGCCAGGCCTCGCCGCTGGCTGGGCAACGCGCACTGGCCCCAATGCCTTGGGATGTCGTTCTGCCGAAAAGATTTTCGCTCCGTCATCGGCTGCGCACGGGCCCTGGCGACCAGCACGCCCCGCGCGCGCAGATTCCACTTATTGCGTCCCGAACATCGCGTTCGGCAAGGCCAGGCTGATCGCCGGAATGTAGGTCACCAGCACCAGGAACACCAGCAACACCATCAGCCACGGCAATGCCGCCTTGGTGACCTGCACCAGGTTCATGCCGGTCACGCCACTGGTGACGAACAGGTTCAAGCCCACCGGTGGCGTCACCATGCCGATCTCCATGTTCACCACCATGATCACCCCCAGGTGGATCGGGTCGATGCCCAGCTTTATCGCGATCGGGAACAGGATGGGCGCCAGGATCAGGATGATGCCGGTGGGCTCCATGAAGTTGCCGGCGATCAGCAGAATGATGTTGACCACGAGCAGGAACATCCACGGCGTCATGCCAACCGCCAGGATCTGCTCGGCAATGGCCTGCGGAATGCGCTCGGTGGTCAGCACATGTGCGAACAGCAAGGCGTTGGCGACGATGAACATGATCATCACCGTGGTCTTGGCCGATTCCAGAAACACCTCGGGCAGATCGCGGATGCGCAGGTCACGGTAAACCCACACCGCCACCACCAGCGCGTACACCGCCGACACCGCGGCCGCCTCGGTGGGCGTGAATACGCCACCGTAGATACCGCCCATGATGATGACCAGCAGCGCCAGCCCCCACATTGATTCGCGGAATGCGCGGAACACTTCGCCAGCGCTGGCCTTGGCCGGCGGCGTGATCTGCAACTTGCCGGCGCGCCACCATACCGCGATCATCAGCATCAGACCGAGCATGATGCCGGGCACGACGCCGGCCATGAACATGCGGCCCACCGACACCTCGGTGACGGCGGCATACACCACCATCACAATCGACGGCGGAATCAGGATACCCAGCGTACCTGCGTTGCAGATCACGCCGGCGGCGAACTCCTTGGTATAGCCATTCTTGACCATACCGGCGATCACGATGGAGCCGATCGCCACCACCGTGGCCGGGCTCGAGCCCGAAACCGCAGCAAAGAGCATGCAGGCCAGGATGGACGCAATCGCCAGGCCGCCGCGCAAGTGACCGACCGCGGCAATGGCAAAACGCACCATGCGCTTGGCCACGCCACCGGTGGACATCAGGTTGCCGGCGAGCACGAAGAACGGGATCGCCATCAGTGTGTAGTGCTCGCTAGTCTCGAACAACTTGATCGACATAGACGCGATCGAGTCCTGCGAGAAGAACGCGATGGTCAGCAAACTGGCCAGGCCCAGGCTGATCGCCACCGGAATGCCGATGGCCATGAACGCGAACATGCAGATGAACAGGAGGGCGGTATTCATTGCTCGGTCTCCGGTTGCTTGAGCTTCATTGCATCGGCGGCTTCATCGGCCAGATGCAGGCTGTCGGTCTTGCCGGTGGCCAGGTTGTAGAAAATCTGGAAAAACCGAAGGCCGACCATGGCATACCCGATGGGCATGATGATCAGCACCTTCCAGCGCTCAATCGGCAGGTCGTCGAGCTCGACACCGATCTCGTGCATCTTGCTCACATAGAAGGTCGAGCCATACAGCACGAACCCGACATAGACCATGCACAGTGCCACCGCCAGCATCGACACGAGCCGCCGATTGGGTGGGGACAACAGGTTGACCAGCGCATCGACACCGATGTGCGAGCCCACGCGCACGCCGTAGGAAATCCCGACAAAGATCATGACCGCGAAGAAGATGCCGGTCAGTTCGAGGTTCCAGGAGAACCCGGTATTGAACACATAGCGCCGGACCACCTGCATGAATGCGAGCGCCGTCATGGCGAACAGCATCAGCGAGATGATCCACTCTTCCAGGTGGTCCAGTATCTTCATGATGATTCCAGAAAAAACCCCGGGCAAGCCGGGGTAGTAACACGATCTGCGCGGTGTGCGCGAGGGCCTGTTTACTTGTTGGCCTTTTCCGCCGCCTGGATCAGGTCGACGCCAATCTCGCCTTCGAACTTCTTCCACACCGGTTTCATCGCGGTGCGCCAGGCCATCAGGTTTTCCTTGCTCATCGGCAGGACCTTGCCCTTGTTGTCGGCGATCACCTTGGCGCGGTACGCGGTGCCTTCTTCCTCGGCGATCCTGTTGCCGTATGTGATGGCTTCCTGCATCGCGCCATTGAGCGCAGTGCGCACGTCGGCCGGCAGGCCGTTCCACCACTTGGCGTTGGTGATGACCATGTAATCCAGGATGCCGTGGTTGCTGTCCATGATGAAGCCTTGCACCTCGTGGAACTTCTTGCTGTAGATGTTTGACCACGGGTTCTCGGTGCCATCGACGACGCCGGCGGCCAAGGCGCGCCGGGTCTCGCTGAAGGCCAGCACCACCGGCCGCGCACCAAGGGCCTTGAACTGGGCGGCAATCACGCGCGAGGCCTGCACCCGCATGCGCAGGCCGTTGAAGTCGCCCGGCTCGCGCAAAGGCCGGTTGGCGCTCATCTGCTTGAAACCGTTGTCAAAGAAACCGAGCCCGACCAGACCCTGGCGCGCCAGCGAGTCGAGCAGACGGCTCCCGACCTCGCCCTGGGTGACCCGATGCACGTCCGCGATGCGCTCGAACAGAAACGGCAGGTCGAACAACTCGAACTCCGGAAACCCGATCGGTCCGAACTTGGACAGCGAGGGCGCCAGCATCTCGACCGCGCCCAGCCGCAGCGCCTCCATCTCGTCCAGATCACTGTACAGCCGCGCGGCCGGATACATCGCAACCCGGATCCGTCCGCCGGAGCGTTGTTCGACCAGGCTCTTGAAGCGCTCGACCGCCAGCCCCTTGGGCGTGTCGCGCGCGACCACGTGCGAGAAACGGATCACCACGTCGGCCTGCGCCAGCGCTGGCCAGCGCCGACACGTCGCAACCGGGACGCAACCTGCGTGCGCAATTGTGGCTGCTCGGGTTCCTGGCCCTGCTGGTGGCGTCGGTGGTGGCCCTGGTGTTGTACCTGCAGAACTTCGAGGCGGAAGAGGAGGCGCGTCAGAACATGGCCGACGCGCAGTGGCTGGAGCAGAGCATCGCGTTCCATTTCCGCCGGCTCGAAGACGACCTGCGTTCGCAGGCGCGGCGCCAGCCCGACACCGACACGCGCAATGATTCACCGCAGCAGCTCCATGGCGGCCTGCTGTGGTCCGAGCCGGGGTGATACTGGCGCGCGGCTGGCTCGACGCGAAGAACGTGCAGGGGCACGACACCGGACTGGCGCGCCTGCGCGCCGACACCGACTCCCACGCCGACAATGCTGCGGCCCTGGGCGCGATGCGCGACATCGCGCGCAACCTGCGCCGTGCGAGTTATGCCGGGACCATGCGCAACCCCGACGGCGACGGCGACGGCGGCGATGGCGATGTGATCTGGCTGGCGGTACCGGCATTCGAGCGCGGCGAGTTCGTGGGCAACTACCTCGCATCGATTTCCTTGTCCACTGCCATGCAACGCCTGGTGCCGACCTGGTTCCGCCAGGCCCACCGCTTGCTGCTGATGGACAACCAGCAGGACCAGCGTGATGCCCAGCACGACGACATCAGCTATCGATCGCAGATGAATCTGGCCGGCACCGACCTGTCGATCCGGGTCACGCCGCTGGACTCGCGCCCGGCCAGCGTACCGCGCGCCTTCTTTGGCGTCGCGCTGCTGTTCCTGCTGGGCATGCTGGGCATGCTGGCCAGCCTGGTGGCCTTGCGCCGCGACTTCGTCAAGCGCCAACGGGTCGAGGCGATGCTGCAATCGCAGGTGGCACTGCGCCGCGCGATGGAGAATTCGCTGACCGTGGGGCTGCGTGCGTGGGACCTGCAAGGCCGCATCCTGTACGTGAACCAGGCGTTCTGCCGCATCGTCGGATACCCGGCGCGAGAGCTGGTCGGGCGCTCGCCCCCACTGCCCTACTGGTCCAAGGGACAGGCAGAAAACCCGCAGCCGGTGACGGAGCGCCTGATCGCCCGCACCGCGGAGTTGGCCGGGGTCGAACTGCAGTTCCAGCACCACGGCGGCCACCTGGTCGACGTGCTGGTGCACGAGGCCCCATTGAGCGGTCCGCAAGGCCAGCAGTTGGGCTGGATGAGCTCGGTGCTCGACATCAGCGAACGCAAGCAGGCCGAACGCATGGCCAAACGCCAGCAGGAGCGACTGGAAGCATCCGGGCGCCTGGTGGCGATCGGCGAGGTGGCCTCGACGCTGGCGCATGAACTCAACCAACCGCTGGGCGCATTGAGCGGTTTTGCCACCGGTCTGCGCAACCGGCTGCGCGCGGGTCAGATCACGCTGGAAGAGGCGGCCACGGTCACTGAACGCATGGAGCGGCTGGCTGAGAAGTCCGGCCACATCATCCAGCGTGTTCATGCCTTTGCCCGGCGCCGCGAGTTGTCGCGTCAGAACGTGGACCTGGTTGCGCTGGTGCAGCAGATCGTGCGCCAGCGCCCGAGCGCACCCAACGTGGAACTCGAACTGGACTTGGCGCAGACCCCGGTGTGGATCGAGGCTGATGCCCTGCTGCTCGAGCACGCCGTACTCAATCTGTTGGCCAACGCCGAACACCGGGCCACCTGCGGCGACGGCCCTGCGCGCATGCGCATCTCCATGCCGATGATGCCGGCGATGGTGGGCATTGCGGTGGCCGACAGCGGCCCGGGCGTGCCGCCAGAGCAGACCGACCAGGTCTTCACCGCGTTCTACAGTGCCAGGGAAGATGGCATGGGCATGGGCATGGGCCTGGCCATCTGCCGCTCGGTGGTCGAGGCCCACCACGGACGGATCGAGGTCGGACACGACCCGCTACTTGGCGGCGCCAGCTTCACAATGTGGCTGGCATTGACCAACCCCAGCGGTGCCGCACCACCAACCCCATCGGACACCATCCCATGACCGCACAGATTCACGTTGTCGACGACGATCCCGACTTTCGCGACGCACTGTCCTGGTTGTTCGACTCGCGCGGACACCAGGTCGCGGCCTGGCCGGGTGGTGATGCCTTCCTCGCCATGGCCCGGAGCCTGCCGCCCGATTGGGGCCATGCGGTCGTGTTGCTCGACATCCGCATGGCGCCGCTGTCGGGGCTGACCACATTCGAAAAACTCAAGGAACTCGCCTGTCCATGGCCGGTGCTGTTCCTGACCGGGCACGGCGATGTGAGCATGGCCGTCACTGCGGTGAAGAACGGCGCCTGGGACTTTCTGGAAAAGCCGTTCCAGAACAACGTGCTGGTCGACAAGGTGGAGCAGGCCCTGGTAGCCGCGCAGTCGCTGGTGGGCGAATCGGCCGACCTGCAGCGTCTGCGCCAGGCAGGGCTAGCCTGAGCCCGCGTGAACTCGAAGTGCTCGACGAACTCATCCTCGGGCACTACAACAAGACCATCGCCGACCATATGGGCATCACCCCGCGTACCGTCGAGTTCCACCGTGCCAACATCTTCGAAAAGATGGCGGTTGATTCGGCGATCGAGCTGGCCCACAAACTCGGACGCCACGGCCTGCGCTGATCGACCCGGCAGTGCTTGTGGTCGCGCCCCGCCCCGGTGCCGGGGTACCGCGATGGTGCGTCTGACACGCCAACCACTGCGTCACAGGTCTGACACGCCAACCACTGCGTCACAGAACTGACATCCGGTTGCCACACGGATGAAACCTGCCAACTGGACACTGGGCGCATGAAAGAACAACAAATCATCGCTACCCAACGCCTGCAGGCACCGGTGTCACCGACCAGCCCAAACGCGGAACCAGAGGGTCTTTCATCTGCGACAACCAACGACCCGATCGAGGTCGTGTGAGCGCGCGACCAGGACGACGTGCGCCAGGCTCAGCGCCTGCGTGCGTTCCGATGCAGTGGCAGGGCGCACAGGGTCTGATCCGGGCCAATCTGCCGATGATGCTGCGCATGACCGACCTGCCGGCGCGCTACCGCAACCATTTCCTGGGACACTGATGCGCATGGCGTTGACACCGGTCCGATCTGGCACCAGCACCGCACCGGCCACGGTGATGTCATCATTACGCCAAATGATTGACAGATTTTCAGGCGCTCGCACATGACATCCAAGGCCAGTTCCACTCCGCCGGGCCATCCGGTCCCATTCCTCGACCGCGACCACAGCATCCTGGCGTTCAACGAGCGGGTGCTGGATTGGGCACACCGCCCCGACGTTCCGCTGCTCGAGCGGCTGCGCTACCTGTGCATCGTGTCGTCCAACCTGGACGAGTTCTTCGAGGTCCGCATGGCCGAACACCTACAGGCCTGGCAGAACGGCATCCGCAAGGGTGTCTACACCACGCAGTCGTTCGAGGCGCTGGCCTTGGCGGCGCACACCCTGGTCGACCGCCAATACGCCTTGTACAACGACGCCTTCATGCCGGCCTTCGGACGCGAGGGCATCGAGATCCTGGGCTTCAGCGATCGCACGCCGGAGCAGACCCGCTGGGTCCATCAGCATTTTGAGCGTGAGGTGCGCCCGCTGCTGATTCCGGTGAGCCTGGACCCCTCGCACCCGTTCCCCCAGGTAGCCAACAAGACACTGAACTTCATCGTGCGACTCGGTGGCAAGGACGCCTTTGGGCGCGAGAACGAAATTGCCATCGTCAAGGTGCCGCGGGTGTTGCCCCGCCTGGTCCGCATGCCGGACAAGGTGGCGGGCGGTAAAGCGGCATTCGTGTCGCTGTCCAGCGTCATCCGGGCCCATCTGCACAGCCTGTTTGCAGGCCGTGATGTCAGTCAGTTCTCGCAATTTCGCGTAACCCGGCATTCCGACCTGGCGGTGGATGAAGATGAGGTGCGCAACCTGCGCACCGCCATGCGTCTGGGGCTGCAGCAGCGCCACTACGGCCAGGCAGTGCGACTGGAAGTGGCTGCCGCGTGCTCCGACTACCTGGCCGATTTCCTGCTGCTCCAGTTCAACCTGCCGCAGCAGGCCCTGTATCGGGTGCAGGGGCCGGTCAATCTGGTCAGGCTGCAGCAATTGATCAATCTGGTCGACGCACCTCGGCTGCTGTTCGCCCCCTACGCACCCACCGATTCGGCTGCGGCATTACGTAACCTGTCGGTATTCGAGCGGCTGCGCAAGGGCGACATCCTGCTGCACCACCCTTACGAGAGTTTCAGCCTGGTTCTGGAGTTCCTGCGCGAGGCGGTGCACGATCCGAACGTGCTGGCAATCAAGCAGACCATCTACCGCACCGGCCCCGATCCGCTGCTGATGAACCTGTTGTGCGAGGCGGTGCGCCGCGGCAAAGAAGTCACGGTGGTGGTCGAACTCAAGGCGCGATTCGACGAAGAGGCCAACATCAACTGGGCCGAACGGCTGGAGTCGGTCGGCGCCCAGGTGGTTTACGGGGTGGTGGGTCTCAAGACCCATGCCAAGATGCTGCTGATCACCCGCCGCGAGGACCGCAAGCTGGTGCGCTACGTGCATCTGTCCACCGGCAACTACAACGTACGCACGGCCGGCTTGTATACCGACGTCGGTCACCTCAGTGCGGACCCGCAGCTGACCTCGGACATCGAGAACATGTTCCTGCACCTGGCCAGCCAGAACCGGCTACCCCGGATGCACCATGTCTGGGTCGCACCGTTTCACCTGCAACGCCGGTTCATCACGCAGATTGCCGAAGTCGGCGATGCGGCGGCACGCGGTGAAGACGCCCGTATCGTACTCAAAATGAACGCCTTGACCGATGAGGCACTGATGATTGCACTGGTGCGGGCCGGCCAGCAGGGCGCGCGTATCGATCTGATCGTGCGCGGCGCCTGCATGTTGCCGCCGGAACTGCCCGGACTCACCGACAACATCCGGGTGCGCTCGGTCATTGGGCGCTTCCTGGAGCATTCGCGCGTCTACTATTTCCGGGCATCCGGCAAGGAGCAACTGTTCCTGTCCAGCGCCGACTGGATGAACCGCAACATGTTGCGCCGAATCGAAATCGCCTGGCCCATCACCGATGCGCAATTGCGCCAGCGCATCATCGACGAATGCCTGGTGGCCGGACTGCACGACCAGCGCGATGCCTGGCTGCTGTCCGCCGATGGCCATTACCAGCGTGTCCGGCCCACGGCGCCGGAGGGCGGACCAGGAATGCAGGATGCCCTGATGGCGCGTTACGCGGCATCCACTCGCAAGGAGATCGAATGGACTTGATTTTGTGGCGTCATGCCGACGCCGAAGACGGTGACGAAACCATGGACGACGTGAACCGGGTGCTGACGCCGCGAGGCGTCAAGCAGGCCGCGCGTGTGGCCGGCTGGCTGGACCGCCAGTTGCCCGAAGGCACGCGGATCCTGTGCAGCCCGGCCCGGCGCTGCGAGCAGACGGTGCTGGCGCTGGGGCGCAAATACAAGGTTCAGCCGGAACTGGCACCTGATGCCACCACGGCGCAGTTGCTGGAAGTGGCGCAGTGGCCGAACTCCAAGCACGCAGTGCTGATCTGTGGTCACCAGCCCACACTGGGCGAGACGATCGCGCAACTGCTGCCACTGCAACATCCAGCCTGCCCCGTGCGCAAGGGCATGGTCTGGTGGCTGCGCACCCGCGAACGCGATGGTCACCAGCAAACCGTGGTCACAGCGGTCCAGTCACCGGAGACCTTGTAGCGCTGCCAGCCGGCGTCGCCCGAACGGAATCGGCCGCTCGTCAAGACTCGGCCGCAAGTTGGGGAAATCCTGGCCCCGTATCACCACACCGCCGTGATAATGACGGCACCCGCCGTGATAATGACGGCACCCGCCGTGATAACGACGGCACCCGCCGTGATAATGACGGCACCCGCCGTGGCGGATGCACCCAGGTTTGGCACCGATCTTGCAAGTGTGCTCGACCAGGCTTATCGGCCTTCCTGAAACTTCAACGGATATACACCATGCTCAAGACCCTTGCTTCTCGTTTTGTGCCAACGCTGTTGCTGGCTGCCTCATGCTCCGTGGCGCAGGCGCAGACCACACCGATCAAGTTCATCCTGGACTGGCGCTTCGAAGGCCCGTCCGCGTTGTTCCTTACGCCCGTCGCCAAGGGCTATTTCAAGGATGCCAAGCTCGACGTCAGCGTCGACGCCGGCAATGGCTCTGGTGGCGCGGTAACCCGTGTGGCGGCCGGCACCTATGACATGGGTTTTGCCGATCTGGCTGCACTGATGGAATTCCATGCCAACAACCCGGACTCGGCAAACAAGCCGGTGGCCGTGATGATGGTCTACAACAACACCCCGGCTTCGGTGATGGCACTGAAAAAATCCGGTATCCAGAAACCGGCCGACCTCGATGGCAAGAAGCTGGGTGCGCCGGTGTTCGACGCTGGCCGCCGTGCATTTCCGATTTTCCAGAAAGCCAATAGCATTGCCAACGTGACCTGGATCGCGATGGACCCTGCGCTGCGCGAGACCATGCTGGCGCGCGGCGATGTCGATGCCATCACCGGTTTCACCTTCACCTCGCTGCTCAACCTCGAGGCGCGCGGCGTCAAGGCGGCGGACGTGGTGGTGTTGCCTTACCCGGATTTCGGCGTCAAGCTGTATGGCAACGCCATCATCGTCTCACCCAAGCTGCTCAAGGAAAATCCAGCTGCGGTGAAGGCCTTCCTGGCCGCATTCACCAAGGGCGCCCGCGACGTGATCGCCAAGCCCGATGCCGCGATGGAATTCGTCAAGCAGCGTGATGGCATCATCAATGTGGAACTCGAGCAGCGCCGCCTGCGCCTGGCCATCGACACCGTCGTCAACAGCCCGGACGCGCGCGCCGAAGGCTTCGGCCAGGTTGTCGGGCCGCGTCTGTCGCTGATGGCCAGCCAGGTGTCGGACGCGTTCAACACCAAGACCCGCGTTGATCCCACTGCCGTCTGGGACGGCTCGTTTCTGCCGACCCGCGCCGAGCTGAACATCCTGCCCGCCCGCAAGTGAGCATGCAGGCGCAGCTAACCGAGCCCTCGCCGGCGGCGGCGTTCGTCGACTTCCAGGATGTCTGGCTGGCCTACAACGAGGAACTGCTGGCCAAGCAGCAGTACGCCGTCGAGGCCATCAACCTGCAGGTGCGCGCGGGCGAATTTATCGCCATCGTCGGGCCGTCGGGTTGTGGCAAGTCGACCTTCATGAAGCTCACGACCGGTCTGCGCATGCCCTCGCGCGGCCGCATTCTGATCGACGGCCAACCGGTAACCGGCCCGCTGAAAATATCGGGCATGGCATTCCAGGCGCCGTCGCTGTTGCCCTGGCGCACCACGCTGGACAACGTGCTGCTGCCGCTGGAGATCGTCGAGCCCTACCGCAGCAACTTCAAGCGCGAACGGGCCCAGTACGAAGCCCGCGCACGCAAGCTGCTCGACCGGGTCGGCCTGCACGGATACGCCGACCAGTTCCCATGGCAACTCTCTGGCGGTATGCAGCAGCGCGTGAGCATCTGCCGCGCACTGATCCATGAGCCGCGCATGCTGCTGCTGGACGAGCCATTTGGCGCGCTCGATGCGTTCACCCGCGAGGAACTCTGGACCATCCTGCGCGAGTTGTGGCTGGAGCAGCAGTTCAATGTGGTGCTGGTCACGCACGACCTGCGCGAGTCGGTTTTTCTGGCCGACACCGTCTACGTGATGAGCAAGAGCCCGGGTCGTTTCGTCGTGCGCAAGGAGATCGGCCTGCCACGCGAACGCGACTTGGAGGTGACCTATTCCAGCGCATTCAGCGACATCGTGCATGAATTACGCAGCCATATCGGGGCGATTCGCAAGCCCGCCACGGCAATCACACCGGAGACCGCGACATGACGCCACGCAACATCGAACGCTGGGCCCCGCTGGTCCTTTTGCTGGTGCTGGTGTCCTTCTGGGAAATCGTCTGCGTGGTGTTCGCCATCCCCGAGTTCATCTTCCCCAGCCCCTCCGAGATCGGCCGGGCGCTGGGCGAATTCACCGGCCCGATCGCCTATGCCGCATGGCAGACCTTCTGGGTCACCATGGTCGGGTTCGGCCTGTCGATCGTCGTGGGCGTATTGCTCGGCTTGCTGGTGGGGTCGACGCGGCTGGCCTATGCAGCGGTGTTCCCGCTGTTGGTCGCGTTCAACGCAGTGCCCAAGGCCGCGGTGGTTCCGATTCTGGTGGTGTGGTTCGGCATCGGCGTCGGCCCGGGCATCCTGACCGCCTTCCTGATCTCGTTCTTCCCGATCATGGTCAACATGGCCACCGGCCTGGCCACGCTGGAGCCCGAACTCGAAGACGTGCTGCGCGTGTTGGGCGCCAAACGCCGCGATGTGTTGCTCAAGGTTGGCCTGCCGCGCTCGTTGCCCTACTTCTTCGCGTCGCTCAAGGTAGCAATCACGCTGGCCTTTGTCGGCACCGTGCTGGCCGAGATGACCGCCGGTGACTCGGGCATCGGCTACCTGATGCAAAGCGCCGGCTCGCAGCAGCGCATGGCACTGGCCTTTGCCGGCCTGGTGGTGATCGGCGCCATGGCGATGGCGATGTACGAGTTGTTCAGCTACGTGGAGAAAAACACGACCGGCTGGGCGCACCGCGGATCGCAGAATACCTGAACAGCCACGCTGGCCGCGGCGAGTGGCTAGCGCTTCGTTTTCGACTTAGACATCGACTGCGACTGCGACTGCGACTGCGACAGTGATAGCGTCTTCTGGGGGCTTGGCAGCGGGTCCGTGTCCTCGCGGTGCCGCTCCTCGCTGACCACCAGATGGATGAAATGCAACTTGGCAATCACCTTGTGCGCCAGCACGAACGGATAAATATCCGGTTGTCCCATGGCCCTGGCCATGCCATTCATCATCACCGTCAGTTCGGCCCAGTGGTTGACGAAAGTCAGGTACTTGTCGGCGCCCGGGTGATCGCGCTCATACAGGAGCTCACGGGAGAACGGCGAGAACTCCAGGCGCGACTCGTCCAACGACAAACCGTAGCTGCTGGCCGTATCCACCATGTCGCTCATGTGCATGTAGTGGGCCCAGCATTCGGCCCAGTCTTCCCAAGGATGAGAGGTGGCATAGGCGCTGATGAAACCACCGCGCCAGTCTGGTGGTGGCCCGTCGTGGTAATACGCTGTCAGGCTGTCGCCATAGTCCTTGGTCTCGTCGCCGAACAATTCGCGGCAGGGTTCCAGCCAATGGCTGTCGACAACCAGGCGATCCCAATAGTAGTGCCCGACCTCATGGCGCAGATGACCAACCAATGTGCGGTAGGGCTCGTTCATGTTGGTGCGCGCGCGCTCGCGCTGCACATCGTCCGCTTCGACGACGTTCAGCGTGATCAGACCGTCATCATGACCTGTCATCACCGGCGGCGCGCCCTTTGGCGCGCGCAGGAAATCGAACATCAGTCCCCGCTCCGTGTCTTCGGTCTCGCGCGAGGCCACTGGTAGCCCCATGACCAGCAGCGCCGACACCAACCGGCGTTTGGCCAACTCGATACGGCCCCACAACTCGCCGTTGTCCGGATGCAATGGGTCGTCCAGGTTCGGGACGACGCGATTGAGCCGGCAGGCGCGGCAAAGTCCCTCGTGGTCGGCTACTTCATCGACTGGCACCAGCCAGTTGCACGACGCGGGTGTATTCAGGTTCGCACAGCAGCGATACAGCGGTCCATCGCTTTGCGACGCAAGCCAGGTGTCAGGCTTATCAGCCTGGGTCAGGGCCACAAGCTTGGCCAGCGTCGGCGCGTAGCCGAGCGGCGTATTACAAGCCAGGCAAATGCTGTTGCGAAAGAATACCGGGCTACCACATTGGCAGTTGAATGCGCGCACCCGCTGACCCGGGGTCCGGGTTACGGCGGGACTCGGCTCGAAGGGGTCAAACAATGGGGTCATCCCTGGCGCTTGCGCGCACCTTGCTGGCGCGCGTCCGTCGCGCTCCTGTCAGGAGAGTGTCGCATGAAGCCCTGTCGCCAGGAACACTCGATAGCGTGCCGTCACTAGTTGTCGCTCGGGCCATTGAGTTGTCGGTTCATGGCGTCCCAAAACGCGAGGCCATGCACGGCGCTCTTCCCACGTTACCGTCATGAAATTGCACGCCATGCTTCCTTGAGTGTTGCTGACCTGCGAAGCCGCCACCGTGTTGCCGACGGCGCAGCGGCGTTTTCTGATCCGAGTGGATGGGATGGTTGCTATGGCGTCAAACCGGCTGAATGTGCGCGCGCAACCAGATGGCGAAATCGGCCTCGCTGATGTCGCCTGCGGCGACGCCGAGCATGGTCAGCGTCGCATCGACCTGGGTGGTCTTGAGGCGATGACCATTGCGGGCGAGAAACATGCCGACCGCAAGAAAGGCCGCGCGCTTGTTGCCATCGACAAACGGGTGGTTGCGTGCCAACCCGACACCATAACTTGCAGCCAGCGAGGCCACGTCGGGCGTCTCATACAACGCAAGATTCAAGCGCCTCGCCAGCGCCGAGTCGAGCAATCCTTCGTCACGCAATCCGCTGGCACCGCCGTGCTCGGCCAGACTCTCATCGTGCAGCAGCAGCAAGACCTTTCGATTGACCCAAACCCACTGGCTCATTTTGCCAACTGGTGGAAGGTGTCGCGGTACTCGCGCATGAATGCACGTCCTTCCTCCAACTGCGCATCGAGTTCAGGATCGTATGGTGTCAATGTCACACCGTTCGCGGCCTCGGTCCAGAACAGGCTGTCACCTTTCTCGACCTTCAGTCTGGCCAACAAGTCCTTCGGGAGAATGACACCCACGGAGTTACCGATTTGGGTCAACTTGAGCACGGACATGGCGAACTCGGATAGTTATAACGGTTGTTATATTAGAGCTTTTTCCACCCAGATACTCCCACCCCACCATGCTGACCGCCAACAAACGCATGCGCCATGGCACCGGCCTGGCGCCGGTGCTGATCAAACGCGCACCGACCATCGAACTGGACTAGGACGTTCGCCAGAAAAGCCGCTTCGATGCCACCGACTCCAGCGGCCGCAACATCGGCGTGTTCCTGCCGCGCGGCACCGTGGTGCGCGGTGGTGACGTGCTGGTGGCGTGCCCGGGATCTGGCGCGGGTGCACGACCTGAACAACTGGGTGCTGCAAACCCGCGAGTCCAGCGAAATGCGCCTGCAGACCGAACAGATGGGGCGATCGATGATGGACTGGCTGCGCAACCAGCATGCCGGCGACGACCACCACGCGGCGACGCATGCGGACGTCACCACATTGAGCCGCCACTGCGCGCTGCCGACCTACCCGGTCGCGTTCGCGCTGGCAGCATCCTTGAGCGGCGCATCGGTGGCCGACTGCCTGACGAGCTACGCCTTTGGCTGGGCCGAGAACATGGTGCAGGCAGCCGTCAAGGCCGTGCCGCTGGGCCAGAACGCAGGCCAGCGGATCCTGTCCAACCTGGCGGATCAGATCACCGGCGCTGTCGCCGATGCCATGGCACGTGACGACGCGAGCAGGCAGGCCTTCGCGCCGATGCTGGCGATCCTGACAGTGAGCGGCGCATTGCCTGCCGAGCGCATCATGGGCGTGGAGACCGGGGGCTGCCCGCACACCGCAATCCGCGAAGACGCCTCCATCGACCTGGAGGCAATTGACCGCATGCTGGCCGAGTTCCCCAACGCCGACATCGTTTTCATCGAAAGCGGCGGCGACAACCTCGCCGCGACCTTCAGCCCCGAACTCAGCGACCTGACAATCTACGTCATCGATGTCGCCGCCGGCGAGAAGATCCCGCGCAAAGGCGGCCCCGGCATCACCAAAAGCGACCTGTTTGTCATCAACAAGACCGATCTGGCACCCCATGTCGGCGCCAACCTGTCGGTAATGGAAGCCGACACCCGGCGCATGCGTGCCATCAATGGCGGCGACGGCGTCAAGCCATTCGTCATGACCAACCTGCGCACCAAGGAGGGGCTGGCCGAAGTCGTTTCCTTCATCGAGCAGCGCGGCATGCTCACGGCCAGCTAAAATCGCCGCATAGGAAGCTTGGCCGAGCGGTTTAAGGCACCGGTCTTGAAAACCGGCGAGGGGTTAAACCCTCCGTGAGTTCGAATCTCACAGCTTCCGCCGGAACCCCGTTTTACGGGGTTTTTTTTCGTCTCAGTAACCCCATAAATTTTCAATTCTCCTTTTATAGTTCGAATCAAGGTCGTATCAACCCGTATTGTTCAACCACATCACCGGATGGGGTTACGGACGGTCGGGATGGGGTTACGGAATGGAACCAAGGGGACGTTATGGCAAAGATCGCGAAAGAGTTAGGCGCACTGGAGGTCAATCGACTGACAGCACCTGGGCAACACCCAGTGGGAACCGTGCCTGGCCTGCGCCTGAGCATCAAGGAATCCGGCGCAAAGTCCTGGGTTCTGAGAACCACGATAGGCCCAAGGCGCACCGACATAGGACTGGGCAGTTACCCGGCAGTCACGCTGGCTGCAGCATGGGAGAGGGCACGGGCAACCCTGGATGAAATACGCAACGGGGTTGACCCGGTGGCAAAGCGCAGCGCCCAGAAAGAGATCGTCGCCTGGACGTTCAAGACCTGCGCCCTGGCATACATCGAGGCATTCGAGCCAAGCTGGAAAAGCGCCAAACACGGCCAGCAATGGCGCAATACCCTCGTGACCTACGTTTATCCCCACTTCGGTGACAAGCACGTCCGGGATGTGGACACTGACGACGTGCTGGCGGCTATTCGCCCCGAGTGGTCGACCAAGAACGAGACGATGGTCAGGGTTCGCAATCGCATTGAACTGGTCTTGTCCTGGGCCGCGACGATAGGTTACCGCCCCAAGGGGTTCAACCCGGCTGCGTGGCGCGGACAATGGCCGCGCTATTTCGTGTCCGCAGTCGCCACACAGTGTGAACTCGGCGGAACGGTGATGCTGGCCAAGGCCCCAAAAATGGGGACCCCACCTGCGTGATCGGTCCACGCCCCTGCGGTGGAATTCACCAGGGCAAGCGCGGCACCTGCTATCCGCGCGCGATGTGGGCTGGCAGCCAGCCTGCCCCATAATAGTTTCGGAAATTAGCCCACACCGGGTCCCAGTTGTTCAGCGGCAGCAGGGTCCCATAGACTACCGGCTCGTCGTCACGCTCCCGGGCATAGGTGCCAAACATCCTGTCCCAGACGATGAAGACCGCTCCGTAGTTTTTGTCCAGGCAATAGGCGTTCCCTTCCATAGTGGACGCGGTGATTGGACGGCGTGGAAAAATAGCGATCAAACCACCCCATCTTGCCGATCAATCGTGTGTGCACCCAGAACTGGTAGACGATACTGACCAACCCGACGGTTATGAGCACCTTGCCTGGAATGCCGATCACAGCCATCGGAACGTAGAACACCCAGTAGAACATGGTGTTGGTCGATGATTGGCGCAGTGCCGTCGACAGGTTGAATTCTTCGCTCGAATGGTGCACCACGTGGGCGGCCCATCGCAGGTTGACTTCGTGCCCGGCGCGATGTGCCCAATAGTAGAAAAAGTCGTACAGGACAAACGCCAGCACCCACACCAGGGGTTGACCAATATCGAACTGGAATGTTCCGACCCGATCCACCAGAACGGAGTAGATCGCCACGGTCAGCAGCTTGGTCAGTCCACGCAGAACCTCGCTCAATGCCCCGATGTTGATGCTCGTCACGGCATCGTGAAAGCGGTAACCCGGACGCTTCATCACATAGGTGGCAATCACCTCTGCGGCGATGCACGCGAGAAAAACAGGAACACCATACTAAATGGGTGGCATGTCTGGATCCTCAAATTCGTCTGATGATCAATCGGGTTTATCGGCCAAAACCGGCTCAACAAATGGAAACCTCGCCCTGGACTTGACACTTGTCGGCCCAGCGCTTCCCGAGCCGCGAATGAAGCGCTTGGACTCGTCAATAAATGGCTGGTAAGCCCAGTTCGGGTAAAGACTTGAACTGCCCTGCACGTCATTGAGAAACAAGCGACGGCGCTGGCTGGCGAGAATGCGCTCATGGACCTGTTGCGGCGGCCAGCCCTGCACAGCCAGTGCATGGAGACGCGCCTCGAGGGCGGCATGTTCCGGAAGTCCCGCCAGGTTCACCCGCTCGTCCGGATCGGCGGCCAGGTCGAACAGCATTGGCGGCAATCCAGGGAATAGGAAAATCAAACGGCATGTTTTTGTGCCAACCGGGACGGGCTCGCCCGCACTGGGTGGCACACCGGGGAGTTTTGGCCTGGCAAATCGCACGCTGGGCAGCCGCAGCCCCGCCGCCTGACCTCAAAACTGCCTCGACATCGGGTAAACCGTCGCGCTTCGTGGCCCCTCACCTGCCGCTACCCACACCATGGGAAGCCCCTGCCCGCAGCCCGGGGTGCCGGGCCGCGATCAGGCCGCCGACTGTAAGTCTGCGCGCGCCAGCGCCGTCGCTTGTAATCCCAGATGCGTCAAGATGCGTTCGATCACCGCTGGTTCGCGGATGGCCGCAATGGTCGCGAGCTTGCCGCGGCAGTGCAGGCGGTGCCGCAAATCCCAACGAGACTCCAGGAACCTGCCGGTCGTCAGCGTCACTTCATGCCCGGATCCAGATAGTCAACACACCAAAATGGACGGCCGCAGCATTGCCGACGTTGAGCGTCGAAGGTTCGCGGCTTGGCCCGGGAAGGCCAGCAACTACCCAGCCGCAACAACCCGCTGAACCACCGACACCCCGCATCCAGCCTCCCTAGCGATTTTGAGCATGCCCAGGCCCTCGGCGCGCAGTTGCCTGATGCGATCTTCTACAGCCGCTGACACTGCCGGTCGACCAATCGGGTTACCCGACTTCGTGCCTTTGGCCTTGGCCCTCGCCAACCCGGCCCGAACACGTTCCTGAATCATCCCGCGCTCGAACTCGGCGAACACGCCCATCATCCCGAACAAGGCTTTGCCCGCAGGCGTGGTGGTGTTGATACCTTGCTGGTGGAGATACAGATCGACGCCGGTCGAATGAAGCTCCTGGAGCATGTTCACCAGATCGATCAGTGAACGACCCAGCCGATCCACCGACCATGACGCGACGACATCGAAGTCCTTGCGGGCGACACCTTTGAGCATCGCATCCAGTTGTGGCCGGCCCGTCCTTCCCTTTGCGCCCGATATTCCTCGATCCACGAACTCATGTGCCACTTCCCAGCCGAGCCGTTCAGCGGCTTGGCGGAGTTCACGCAGTTGGTTCTCGGTCGATTGCCTGTCCGTGGAAACACGGGCATAGAGCGCGGCACGCAGTGGCTTCTTGGCTTGGGTCATCGGATTCTTCTTGAGACAGCCCGATGATGCTCCAAATTCATACGTTAATCAACTGGTTAACGTATATCTAGAAACACACGAATCGCCATAGCCACAGCCATGTCATTTCGCTAGAGGGTTTCCGTATGGGGTGCAGATGCTTTGGTGGAACGTTGGGACACCACGCTGGTGGAGCTTTCAACACTGGCTGTGCAGGCAGCGGCACGCGGGTCGGGAATGGCAGCGACTGCACCCACTGGCGCACCGGCACGCGCGGGATGACGTGCTCGACCAGGTTCGCGGCGTGCTTTGCGATGCGCCGCGCCCTGCACGAGGGGCGGAACCCCCTGCGCTTGCAACTGAACGCCAAGAGCTTGTCGTGGGCGCAATCGGCGCAGCGCAGGCGCAGGAAGCCGTGTGCCAAGATGCCGCACTCCAGGAAGGCATCGAGCTCGTCTTTGTCGAACTGCGGCAAGCTGGCACCGGTGGTCTCTTCGGTCTGGGCGAAGAAGCTCTGGGCATGCACTGCTGCACCAGGCGGTACAGCGTGGTCTCCTCGGGTCGGTGGCGCTCGTAGTGCACCGAGCCCGTAGCAGCCGCGTGGCGCTCTGGCTGGCTCGGCCAAGGGGTGGTGTGCACGGCAAGGACATGGCGCAGGGACGGGTGTGCACGGTCTCACTTCTTCGTGCCTACCGTCATCGCCCATCGGTATGAGGCACGGAAAGCGGCGTGGGCCGGCGCCAGTGTCGTCACCGTGTTGTGCGGCGCGAACATCAGCCTGGCCGCACTCAGCACCGCGCCATGGCCATAGGTCATGGGAAGGTGTGCTACTTGGGCCGAAGCGCTCCGAGCGGGCATTGAAAATCTCGGCAATCCGTCATTCGCATGAGTCCCAATTTGGTACTAGAATCGCCAGCATGCGAGTGATTGCCGTGAAGATGCTGTCGGACTTCTATCGGCAGGACGTCTATCGGGACTGCGCTGGCCCGGCGAAGGCATGGTACGCACTCGCCACAGTCGCTCAATGGGCGCGGCCCGCCGACGTGGTTGCGGGGGTGCCAAAGGCCAGCATCCTGAAGGACGGTCGCACCGTGTTCAACTTGGGCGGCAACAAATACAGGCTCGTGGTCTGGATCAACTACGACTACGCCACGATTTACACCCGGTTCATCGGCACCCACGCGCAGTACGACCAGATTGACGCACAGACGATTTGAAGGAGGCCCTCATGGATATTCAGCCGATCAAGAATGCGGTCAGCCATGCTGCCGCTCTGGCGCAGATCGAGGCACTGATGAGCGCGAAGCGTGACACGCCCGACGGCGACCGCCTCGACGTGCTGGTGACGCTCGTGCAGGCCTATGAAGCGAAACACCACCCCATCGACCCGCCCGATCCGATCGAAGCGATCAGGTTCCGCATGGATCAGTCGGGTATGGTCGTGAAGGACCTCGTGCCCTACATCGGTCCGATCAATCGTGTGTACGAAGTGCTCGCGCACAAGCGCCCGCTGACACTGAACATGATCCGACGGCTCACAAAAGGCTTGGGCATTCCGGCCGACATCCTTATCAGCCAGTACCAGGAAGACGTCGAAACCGCGTGAACACGTGGGGGGCACCGCCAGCCGATTACCTGCACGAAACGGGCGATGCAGAAAGCCGAAAACGGGCGTTGGGAGGCAGCCGCGACGATTGCTGCTGCTGTTGCAAACCACCAGAAGTTGGCGCAGCATCGGCCCGTTCAATTCCCCAATGGCTGAGTCAACCAGGTTGATGCCCGCCACCGCATCGCCCCTGCCCGCTCACGCGGGCGCCATCGCCGGCCTCATCTCCTGAAACCCGGGCAGCCGAAAGGCGTGGAGATAAATGTCAGCCATCGGGCACATCAGAAGGCCGCCCTGCCCCAAGCCAAAATTTGCGCCAACCGCGTCGTCACTACGCGGTGCCTGCCAGTCCGCTTCGCCTGCCGCATCCGCCGCGCCCGACGTCGTCACCAGCAGCCCGAGCGCGGCCAACTGGTCCGCCTTGTATTCGCGTTCAGTGAGGATCACCACGTCGTCGGGGCGGGACGCCAGTTCGTGAAGCCGGTACAGCGGCTTGCCATTGGCGGGCTTCTCGGGCTCGCGCAACTCGTACCCGTTGCCGTTGCCGTTGCCGTTGAGCTTCATCGGCCGAATCCACATCTTTCCAGTGGCAGGATGCTTGGCACGATGGATGCGCTGGAGCAGTTGACGATCACGCGCGGCATTGCCACGGCAGACCAGCTACACGCGCTCGAACACGCCTGGGCAGATGCGGCCAAACACACGCCGCATGGCCAGCCGATCGTGTTGCCGCCGCAGCCGGGCGACACGCAGACGCCACCATTGCCGTAGGAGGATGCTGGCAGAGCGAGACCGTCGCGTTGCCCAAGGAACCCGGATCAAGGCTTGCTCATGCTCCAGCGACGCACTGGCGCACGTTGCTCAATGCGCCCTGTCAGCAGGCCAGTTTGCGCGACCAGCAGTACCGACTTTCCGCAGGCCAACCGGCCAGCCAGCCGCCTTGGCAATTGCGGCAGCGGGAAGCCCTCGATGGCCCCACGCGGCGTTGCCCGCATGCGACGCAGCGCGCCTGCGCCTCGCGCCGGCCGCCCTAACGCTGCTGCTTTGCTACTTCTTCGCCGATGGCGCGGTGGCCATTGCAGGCGTTCGACAAATGCGCCCACCTGGATCCAGACCTCGTCATCGGGGAATTCAAGCCTCCAATGCCGATACTGCGCCAGCACCGTTCGTGGCTCGGTGGGTGCTTTGACGCGCGCGCGCAATTTCAACGCGCCCGCGTCAAGCTGAAAGAACTGACGCAACCAGGGGTTTGCGCGCCAAACGCTTGCGACCAACCGATGGCACGCCGCCGGCTTGAAATGCCCCAGGTACGATGCCAGGCAGGCCTGCAGTTGTTGCAGGGGCGCGGCGTCAAAACGAAAGGTCTGCACGCCCGAAGACTCTTGCACCAGGGCATGCTCGAAACCGCGCAGCTTTTCACGCAAATGCCCCACCACCCGCCGACGCACCAGCAGGTGAAAGGGTCGCACGATGTAGCCCAGAAAATCCACCCCATCGGCCACCGGGCGCAGGCGCTCACGCACCGCGTTCAGTTGCAAGGCCAGTGTCTGGTCAAGAAATTGCCGGATGCGCGCGCGCCACGCCGTCAGTTGCTCCTGGGTCTGCGCCAGCAGCACGAAGTCGTCGCAGTAGCGCAGGTACCAGTGGCATTTCAACTCGTGCTTGACGAACTGGTCCAGCGCGTTCAGGTACACATTGGCAAAGAACTGGCTGTTCAGGTTGCCAATCGGCAGGCCTATGCCGGGTGGCGCGTGAAACAAGGTTTTGTGCGGCGGCAACTGGTCGGCCAGTTGCGGGTCACCCTTCATCACCGGGTTCACCGTGCAGTCATGAAACACCAGCTTGTGGCACAACCAGCGCGCCGCATCGTCGTCGGGTTTTGCGGGGTTGAGCTTGGCATCGAGCATGGCAAACAGGCGCTGCTTGTCGATGCTCATGAAGTAGTTGCGAATGTCGAGCTGCAGGTAAAACGCTTCCCGCGTGCCATTCGCCGTGGCCTGGCGCAAGAAGCTTTGCAAACGTGCCACGCCCGCATGCACGCCTTTGCCCTTGCGGCAGGCATAAGAGTCATGGATGAAAATTGGCTCCCATGTTTTCTCCAGGTGGCCCACCAGCACATGGTGCACCACCCGGTCACGAAAATCGGCCGCAAACACTTCGCGCAGCTTGGGGCGGCGCACAAAGAAACAGACAGAACGGTTTGGCTCGTAACTGCGATCAAGCAGCGCATCGCGCAATTCCAGCAGGTTCAGCTCCTGCCGCGCCTCGAAGCGCAAGGCGTTGACCGTATTGCGCTTGTTGCGGCGGCAGGCAATGTACTGCCGGTGCAGGTTCGCCAGTGAAAACAGCGACTCTTCGGTCACGGGGCATCATCCTCCGGGGCGCACAGCCATGGCATAGAAACCATTGTTCTTATCGTTGTTGTTCTGGTTGCCATTGTTGGTATTGAAGTTCCACGCGTTACCCGTATTCGGCGCGTACTCCGTACCGGACCAGTAGTTGTCGGACTGCAGCCATGTCCACCCACTTCCTCCGCTTTATCGCAGCATGGCGAACGGCAGAGCCACCGGCGGGCGATCCCCTCGCAGGGTACGCCCGCCTGCATACTTATGCGCAGCCTCTTGGCAAGGGCTGTATCGGGTCAATCTGACCCGTGCAGGCGGGATGGACGCACGATGATGAGACTCGGCACACTGGCTGTGGCGGTTGCGCCCAAAGGCACAACACGCACCAGCCATTCAGGCCCCCATGCCGGGCGCAGCCGGCGCCGCGCGCTCGCCCGGCCGGACCCGGCCTGCTGGCGCGCAGCGCTGCTGCGTACTCTTGAACCAACCTTCGTTCTGTCTGGCTACCGAGCCCACCTGCTCCACCACATGCAGGTAGCCGGTAAAACTATTGAATGCCTTCACCTCCTTGGCCAGACGCACGCTCAACAGCAAAGCGTCAATATGGTCACGCAGCACCAGCAGTTCGGTGCTGCGCGCGGGTGCGTCGCTGGCCTGGTTGGCACGCAGCACCTGCATCAGCACGGCGCGGCTGCCTGCGCGCATCTCGGTGCCCAGCGTGTACTTGTGGTAGCGCGAAAACCCGGCCACCAGTTTTTCGAAATGCACGCACAGGTCCAGCGCCGATTTGTAAATGGGCAGGTGCTCGTAGCGTGCCATGGCGCGGGCCTGTCGTTCACGGCCTTTGGGTTGCGCGGCCGTTGGGGGCTCGCGCCCCCAAACCCCGCAAAAGACCCAAAGGGTTCAAAGCGCCGAAGCGCCAACTGCCCGCCGCCGACGGACCAGGCCCAGGCCCGCCAACGCCGTCAGCACCAACAGCATGGACTCTGGCTCAGGCACCTGGGCGGCAGGCACATCGCCGGGGCGCACAGCCATGGCATACAAAAAAAAGTCCTTAACCTCGTCGCCCTGGAAGCCATCGTAGGTAACGAAGAGCCACGCGTTACCCGTACTCGGCGCGTACGCCGTACCGGACCAGTAGCCGTCGGACTGCACATTGCTGAACAGGTCCAGGTTGGCGATCTGCTTGGCCGTGTCGCCCGTCGTGTTCAGCACGGACTCGTTGGGCTTGTTGCCCAGGTCGGTGACGAAAAGACCGCTCAACTCGCCACCGGTGCAGCCGGTGCCGAAGTACTGCAGCCCAAAGCTGCCGCCGGCGTCAAGGTTGTCGCTGCAGGTGGTGTCCTGCGGGTTCAACGTGGGCAGCCGCCAGTCGCTTAAGCCGCCGTAGACCAGGTTGTTGGCCCATGCTCCGGCTGCGCCCCAGCCCATGCGGCCATTGGCCAGGATCTGATCCGATCCAGAGCCGCCGGCGTTGGTGGCCGCGTAGCCCGACGTGAACGCATAGTTCATGTCCGCGAGCCAGGTGATGTTCTGTACGGTGTCGTAGACCATGCCGCCGGGGCGGGCGACCAATGCGGCTTGCGCCGACAGGGTGGCCACCGACAGCGCGGCGGCCAGGGCGAGGCGGGACAAGGATTGCATGAAATCGACTCCGTTGGGGGTTTAAGGAATGAGTTCGGGATACGACCTGCGCTCAATCACACACCACCAAGCAATTCACGGGCCAGCACCCGCGCCACGGGAACTTTCCTCAATCGAATCAACGAACTACGCGGCGCGGCGCGGCGCGGCGCGGCGCGGCGCGGCGCGGCGCGGCGCGGCGTCCAGGTGTCAAATTTTTCGACATCGGGTATGGGTCAGCGGGTGGGGTGGGGGTCAGGTCTCTCCTGTCTCCTCTCGGCCAGTCTGGTGAATAGGAAAATCAAACGGCATGTTTTTGTGCCAACCGGGACGGGTTCGCCCGCACTGGGCTGATCTGCTGGGGAGTTTTGGGGGGAGTGTTGGCCTAGCAAATCGCACGCTGGGCAGCCGCAAGCCCACCGCTTGGCTGGCGACATTTACCTTGGCCGGTTTGACCCCCTCACCGGGCTCGACCCGCGTCAGACGCAGCCCCTCCCCGCAGCTCGGGGGACCGGGCCGCGATTACGCCGCCTGCTGAAAATCTCCGCGCGCCGGCACCCGGGGCGGTGCCCGGGCCTGCAGCCCCAGGTGCCTGAGGATCCGCTCTATCACGGGTGCCTCCAGGATGGCGGCAATGATCTTGAGCTGGCCGCCGCAGTTCGGGCAGTGTTCCAGGTCGATCTGGAACACCCGCTTGAGCAGCCGGGCCCAGCTGATGCGCGCCGGCCGGCCATGCGTGCAGCCTGGCTCGGCCGCGGTGAGCTCCGATTTGCCGGCGGCCTGCCCGGGCGCCTGGGGCACCACCAGCGCGCGCAGCTTGGCGTTGGGCGCCAGCACTCCATGGAAGCGGATCAGGTGCAGCCTCGGTCTGGGCACCAGCGCAGCCAGCCGCTGCATGAACTCCAGTGGCGACATCACCAGGTGGGTGGTGCCGTCTCGCC
>Ga0209702_10000128_pt1 | contig 141342 bp, 140 predicted proteins | sample FRY01_FD_187210 | JGI IMG/M metagenome (GOLD analysis project Ga0209702, IMG submission 187210) | Freshwater microbial communities from Lake Fryxell liftoff mats and glacier meltwater in Antarctica - FRY-01 (SPAdes) (version 2) | ecosystem: Environmental > Aquatic > Freshwater > Ice > Glacier...
ACTGCGTGGCAAAAAGAACATTGCCGATCTTATCCACGCTCTTCGACCCGCACCTGTTCAACTGAAAAAGGTAGCATAATCAATTCCACCACCGGCTCAAACCTTCAACTATGAGCGGGACATCGTCCAGGGAGGAGCCGATGCCCCATTGTGCCTGTTCCTGCAGTTTGTTCAGCAGCAGTAACATTTTCCGGAACACGGCCATGGTGATTTTGATGTTGACGTTTTGTTTGCTTGCCAGGCGCAGGTCAATCGACATGAATTCATTTACCGTTTTCAGGGCAACGCCGATGACCAGTATGGGGGCTTCGCCGAGCACCAGGTTCGCACCGGAATCATAGGATTTGGTGAACTGGGTAGTTTGTTTGGCGGTATGTTGCTGGAATTCCTGTATGGCTTCGGCAGTTTCCGGCGCAAACTTTTTCTTGAGGGCCTCGGCCATCAGATGCTGGCTGCCTTCGATGAGCGCCCGCGTGATGTTGCGGGTCAGCCAGAACCGGAATTCACGGTCATCATCGGTGTTGAAGCGAAACAGCAGCCGATCTTCATCGTTTGCCCACTGACCGTTAAATTGTTTGATTGCCATGTGTTTGCTCCGCTACTTGATCGTGGAGGTGCCGGCACGCCAACTGACCAGGTAATAGGTGGCCACGCCCGCGAGTATTCCGGGCATGCCCTCATAAATATCGTTATGCAGGCCCAGATACCGCCAGATAAACGCGACCAAAACGCCGATCAGCATCATCGCAATGGCGGTTTTTTCGCTGACGCGCTTTTTCATGGCGTAGATTAACAATAGTGGCGCAAAAGCTGAAGCCAAAGTCGACCATGCCAGTATGACCAGGGCAAATACCGATTGCGTGCCGTTGAGCGCAATGCCGAGTGCAAGCAGGGTGACCAGCAGGGTGGCGCCTTTGAGCTGCCAGCTTTTTTCCAGCCGCTGCGGAATAAGGTCGTGGGTCAGCGCCGAAGAACAGGCGAGGACCAGGGAGTCTGCGGTGGACATGGTGGCGGCAAATATTCCAGCCATCACCAGGCCGGTCAACGCCGGGGGCAGCAGTTTCTGCGCCATCTCGGGCAGCGCGAGTTCCGGGTCGAGTGCGCCCAGTTCGGGGAGATGTATGCGCGCCATTACACCGACGCCGGTGGCGAGCAGGTAAAAAACCACGAAGTAACTGTAGTAATAGGTGCGTGCTCGTGCCAGATGGGACGGGTCGTCGAGCGCCATGAAGCGCACCATGATGTGAGGTTGTCCGACGACGCTGAAGCCGGCGAACAGCCAGCCGACGGCGAAGAGTATCGGGCCCGATATGCCGGGTATTATCAGATCGTCGGGAAACCAATTGAGGTAACCGGGGATGCCTGATATTTGTTGCCACGTGGCTGCGGGGCCGCCTGCTGCGGCAACTGCAACATAAAACAGGACGGCCATTGCGCTGACCATGACCATGGATTGCGCGGCATCGGTCCAGATTGAAGCGCGGATGCCGCCAGCCAGGCAGTAAATGGCCACTGTGCCGGCAACGAGCAAGGTGCCTGTCTGTGGATCCCAATCAAACATCGCCTGTAAAGCTTTGCCACCGGCGCTCAATTGTGCGGCTGCGTAGGCACCAAGAAAAGCAAGGGTGATGAGTGCTGCAACGATACGCAAGACGCGATAATCATGTCCGTTCCAGCGGCTGAGTACGCCGGCGAATGTGACTTCCCTGGTGCGTCCGGTTGATATGCGTAATTCACGGTGTATATAGAAAGAGGCGATAAAGTCACCGCCGATCCAGCCGATCATCAGCCAAACGGCGCTCAAGCCCACTGCGTAAGTAAAGCCGATGACGCCTATGAACATGTAGCCGCTGTTGTTGGTCGCGACCGCGGAGAGACCGACGAGCCAGGGGGCGACGTTGCCGCTGGCCAGATAATAGTCCGCCTTGGTGCCGCGGCTTTTGAATGCAGAGGCAATACCGATAGCGAGAAAAACCAACAAAAAAGCCATGAAGCTTGCTACAACCATCGTGGATTTCCTTCAGTGGTGTGCCTGGACCATGTGTCAGGCCCAACCTATGTTCTATCGTCTGAAAAATCAATTAATTCGGGCGATTATTTGCCATCCCACTCATCGTCGCTCATGTAGGGTTTGGTCGGCCGGCTGGGTAGATCATCGCGGCGCCAGTTGAGGATAATGAGTACCGCGAGGCCGATAACCGTGCCTGCCAGCACCAGTACTATTACGATGAGGGTCGTGTCGTCGGTCATGTGATGTTCCGGGGATGGTTGGTGCGTTGCGGGACGGGAGATGCTTGACCCGATTGTGTCACAGCCATATACATTCTGTGACAGGGAGGCCGGAGCCTGGCGGATGAGTGGTTTGAAGCGGCACGTCAGTCAGAGTAATTCTTGATCAGCTAAAAAGGCAGGTAGCGCACATGAGCAAGGAAAAGGTTGAAATTGCAGTGCTTCCCGGGGACGGGATCGGCAGAGAAGTGGTGTCTGCTGCAGTGGCGGTGATGGACGCGGTGCAGTCCAGAGTGGGCAAGTTTAATTTGCACTTGACAGATTATCCGGCAGGCGCACTGGCATTTCAGCAGACCGGAACCGCGCTGTCCGACGATACGGTGCGGGCACTGCAGGGTGCTGATGCCATCCTGCTGGGAGCGATGGGACTGCCGCATATCCGTTATCCCGATGGCACTGAGATATCACCGCAACTCGACATACGTGAACAGCTGGAACTGTATGCTGGCGTGCGACCGATACGGCCGCTGCCCGGCCTGGCACTCAAGCTCGCAGATCCGCGTGCCGCTGACATTGATTTTGTGCTGGTGCGGGAGCAGACCGAAGGACTGTTTTATGAACGTGGCAAAACCCTCTTCAAAGGCGATGAAGAGGCGCGTGACGCCATGGTGATCACGCGCAAGGGCAGCGCGCGGGTATTTGATTTTGCTTTTCGGCTGGCCGAGCGACGTAAGGCGCGTGGTTATCCAGGACGGGTGACGGGGGTGGACAAGGCCAATGTGCTGGGGTCCATGGCGTTTTTCCGCAAGGTGTTCGAGGAACGCGCCCTGGCTTTTCCCGAGATCGCCGCCGAGTCTGCCTACATTGATGCGATGGCGCTGAATTTGGTGATGAAGCCATGGACCTATGACGTTTTGGTCACCGAAAACATGTTCGGCGATATTTTGTCTGATCTGAGCGCGGGGCTGGTTGGCGGCATGGGCATGGCGCCTTCGGCTGATATCGGTGACAAACACGCGCTGTTTCAACCGGCGCATGGTTCGGCGCCAGACATCGCCGGGAGCGGACGCGCCAATCCCACGGCCACTATTTTGTCTGTGGCCATGATGTATGAATGGCTGGAAGAGCGCTGCGGGCTGGAGGCCTTCGGCGATGCCGCCGATCTGCTGCAGCAGTCCGTGACCCAGGTATTTGCTGATGGTGCTGTGCAGCCGTGTGAGTTCGGCGGCAGCAGCGGCACGCAGGACATTGCGCGTGCGGTGATTGAGCGGGTGAAGGCTGTGCCGCTGCGTGGTGCAAAGGGTGTTCGACGGTGAACGGATTGATGATGGCGGGTGCCGCAGACATCGGCTGGATTGCATATTGACCGTGGCATAATGCAGCAGGGATCGGGCTTTCATCATGGATTTTTGGCAGCATTGCGGTTATCACCTGCTCGATCGGGCAGCCGACGGACATCTGCTGGTCACAGACGATTATCTGCGGCTGTATTACGCACGCCCGGAGCTCGCGCCAGTGGCAGATTCCTGCGCGGCAGAGCTGCAATTGCATCAGGCATTGCTGGCTGAGCCGCGCTTGGCAGTAGCTGATGATCAGCTCACCAAGCTTGCCGACCCTGATGCCCGGGAAAATTATCGCGTCATGCTGCGCTTTCGCGACCAGTTGCTGGCAGCGCCGACACTGGAGAGCTTTTATTTCAGTCTGTTTCAGCAGGACGTCGCGGTGCCGCCGGCCTTCATTTACCACACAACCGAGGTCATACTGCGTGGCATGCTGGATGGCATGGACAATGGCCTGCTGGTGCGTGCGGCAGAGATATTTTTCCGTCAGCAGCGAATCAGCGTAAAGGACGGCGCAGTGATGCTGGCTGATGCCGAGACAGTCAATCTGCATGCGGACAGCGGGGGGCTGGGCAATCTGGGGCGCATGCTGCTCGAAGTGAATGCGCCGCTGCGCACCATGGACCTCGACGTGCTGAACGATGCCAACCATGCCGAATATTTCACGCGCGACGAGCGTCGCGACACCGTACTGCAGATCAACCCCGGACTGCCCGGCTCGCTGGCGCTGTGTGAATTACTGACGCGCTGGGTCGCGCATTTTCATGGTGTCGAAGTCAAGGTGACGCCGATTCGTGAAATACCGGATGAAGAATGGGTCTGGCACGTCGGCCTCGACGTCGAGGCCAGCGCCATGCTCAATGACATCTATGCCGGCAATGAAGTGGAAGAGGAGCGCATGCATCGTGTTGTCGGATTGTTTCGCATGGATTTTGCCGATGCGGGTGCCGTGCAACCGGAAATGAATGGTGCGCCAGTCTTCCTGGGCATGGCGATGACCACGGACGGCAATCTGCGTCTGAAGCCGCAGAACCTGTTGATGAATCTGCCGCTGGCGAGGCGGGCATGAACATGGATGCCGGTGACGGCGGTTTTTCATCCGAGGCGCGTGCGTCCCAGGAGTGGCGGCGCATCGCCGGCATGCGTGACGAGGATGTGTCTCTCGCTGAGGGCGCGTTATGGATTGCCGCCGAAGAATACCCGGACCTGGTCGTCGACGAACATCTGGCGCGTTTGCACGACATGGCGGCGCGCCTGCGCGGGCGTTTGCGCGCGGACGTGGCGACCGCCGAAAAATTGTTGGCGCTGAATCACTATCTGTTTGATGAACTCGGTTTCACCGGCAATACCGATGACTATTATGATCCGCGCAACAGTTTTCTGAACGAAGTGCTCGAGCGCCGCCTGGGCATACCGATCACGTTGGGCGTGGTGTATATCGAAGTAGGGCGGCGCATCGGCATCAGCCTGCAAGGCGTGTCATTCCCGGGGCATTTCCTGGTTAAATGCGCGCTGCGCGACGGCGTGGTGGTGCTCGATCCGTGCAGCCGCGGCGTGTCGTTGGGTATGGACGAGCTGAAGCAACGGTTGCGTGCTGCGGGCAGCGAAGGCGACGTTGATGAGGCGATACTCGGGCATCTGCTGAGCGCCGCTTCCAACAAAGAAGTGCTGGCGCGCATGTTGCGCAACCTGAAGGGGGTTTATGGTCGCCAGGGTGACTGGCTGCGTGCGTTGTCGTCCAGCGAACGCCTTATTGCACTGATGCCTGATGATGCGGGCGAGGAATATCGGGATCGCGGCGGCATCTATCTGAAGCTTGAATGCTTCCGAGCTGCACTCGGCGATTTTGGCACTTATCTCAAGCAGTGTCCCGGTGCCCCTGATGCTGAAAGCATCCGTGCGCAGGTGGCCGAACTTGCGGTTCAGGTAGCACGTCTGAACTGAGTATGTCGGCTAATCCGCAATGCAGGGTGCGCAAGGCAGGGCGGCAGGCGCAGCGCACGCCGCTGCTGTTTGTGCATGGCGCGTTTACCGGGGCCTGGTGCTGGGATGAACATTTCCTGCCGTATTTTGCCGCACGTGGTCATGATGCATGGGCCGTGGATCTGCGCGGTCATGGTGAACATGCGGAGTCAGCCGTGCTGGTGTCGGTTGATGACTACGTGGCGGATGTGCTGCTGGCGATTGAGCAACTCAACGTACCGCCAGTGATTATTGGCCATTCGATGGGGGCAATCGTGGTGCAGCGTGCCATGCGCCGTGCGCAGGTGAGTGGCATGGCCCTGCTGGCGCCGGTGCCGCCCCAGGGCTTGCTCGGCAGCAGCTTTTTGCTGGCCGCAAAGAATCCTGAATTATTTAATGAATTCAATAAGTTACAAATTAACAGTGCACTTCCGCAATCTCCCGAATTATTGCGTCAGGCCATTTTTTCACCGCAGTTGCCCGAAGCCGACGTGCAGCGCTATTTACAGCGCATGCGGCCGGAGTCGCAGCGGGCCTTGTTCGACCTGTCATGGCCGCAACATTTCTGGATCGCGCGCGCTGAGGTTCCGGTGCTGGTATGTGGTGCGCAGGAAGATCTGTTTTTTCCGCCACACATGGTTGAGGAAACGGCGCGCCTGCATGGCGTTGCAGCCGAAATCATTCCCGATCTGGCGCACATGATGATGCTGGATGCCCAGTGGGAGCGCGGCGCAGAACGCCTGGCGACCTGGCTGGACCAGCATCAATTTTGAAGCCTGCGCAGAGCGCAGGCTGAATCTAACTATCGCCGGTCAGGCAGCCAGACGCGGGTCACTACCGGCGGTCTGGCAACCGTTGGTGAAGCGACAGGCTGGGTAATCGGCGTCGCCAAGGTCAGTGGATACGTTTGCAAGTCTGGCGGTGCGCCCGCAGTTGTCACCTGCGAGGTGTTGCGCCATGAGAGTCCATTTTCCGGAGTGCGCGGATTGACGCCGTGGGCGGTGTTTTCTTCAGGTGCCGGATACATGGCATCAAATTTTTCCCGTGGCGGGTTACCGTCATAAATCAGATTGCGGCGACGCTGCAGATAGGCATCGCGCACAAACGAGTACGGGTCAATGGCGGCGACTTCCAGCAAGCGGCTGGCGTTCAGCAGTTCGGCACGGCGCGATACGATACGCAGGCCCTGTATTGCATTGCGATCCCGTGTTGGATCGATATAGCTGACCGGGTCGGCTTTGAAATCACCCACCCGGCCGACAGTGTCACGCAGAGTGCTGGGCCCCAAAACCGGGAGTACCAGATAGGGGCCGTTGCCTATACCCCAGTACCCCAGCGTCTGGCCAAGATCCTCGTCATGTTTTACCAGCCCCGCCGGCGTTGCGACGTCGAAGATGCCGAAGAGTCCAGCGGTGGTGTTGATCAGCAGGCGTCCAACGTCGGAAAACGCATTGACAAATTTGCCCTGCAACAAGTTGTTAAGGGCGACAACAACATCACCCAGATTTGCAAACACATTGCTCACGCCAGTGCGCGCCAGCGGTGGCACTACGCCCTGATAAACCTCGGCAGCGGGTTTGATCAGCATGGTATCCAGGCCGTCATTGAAGGTGTAAACGCCACGGTTAATCGCTTCCAGCGGATCGCGCGGATCACCGGTGCTGGCGCAACCGCCGAGCATGGACAGGCCGACGATTGCGCAAGCCGCTGTACTTTTCAGGGAACGGCGCAAATGGCGGGCGGGGTGTAGCGGGTGAAACATCACTGATCCTTTGTTGTCGTGCAGCAATTGACGTGTTTCACCATTATATACAACCGTTCGCTGGTTATGGGCCGGGGCAGATCCAGCGCAGCAAGCCATGATTGCATGTGACTCATGCCGGGGCCATTGGTTGCAGATTGGTCGCATGGCCTTTGTTATACTGAAGTGCATAGCGGTGGGACGGCAGCGCGCCGGGTTCCCGCCTTTTTTTCAGCTTGTTTTCAAGCTTACGCAAGGAGCGGAGTCATGTTGCAGAAAGCCAAACCAGCGGTTGAACTGAAAGATAAAAGCCTGTTCCGCCAGCAGTGTTATATCGATGGCGCCTGGGTGGATGCGGATGACAAGTCGACGCTGGCTGTGCACAACCCGGCGAATGGCGAACAGGTAGGCACCGTGCCGAAAATGGGGGTGGATGAAACTCGGCGGGCCATCGAAGCAGCGCATGCGGCATGGCCGGCATGGCGGGCGAAAACCGCCAAGGAACGCGCCAACATCCTGCGTAAATGGTTCGATCTGATGATGGCGAATCAGGAGGACCTGGCCAAGTTGATGACGGTCGAGCAGGGCAAACCGATAGCCGAGTCGCGCGGCGAGATTGCTTACGGCGCATCGTTCATCGAATGGTTCGCCGAAGAAGGCAAACGGATTTACGGCGATACCATACCGACGCACGCATCGGATAAACGCATCATTGTCATCAAACAGCCGATCGGCGTTTGTGCCGCAGTGACACCGTGGAATTTCCCCAATGCCATGATTACGCGCAAGGCCGGTCCGGCACTGGCCGCCGGCTGTACCATGGTAATCAAACCGGCGTCGCAGACGCCGTATTCAGCATTGGCGCTGTGCGAACTGGCCGAACGTGCGGGCATCCCCAAAGGCGTGTTGTCGGTAGTGACCGGTTCGGCGGGTCCTATCGGCAAGGAGCTGACTACGCATCCGCTGGTGCGCAAGTTCACGTTCACCGGCTCCACTGAAATCGGCAAGCTGTTGATGCAGCAATGTGCCACGACCGTGAAAAAAGTATCACTGGAGCTCGGCGGCAATGCGCCGTTCATCGTGTTTGATGATGCTGACCTGGAATCGGCAATTGAAGGTGCGATGGCGTCCAAGTTCCGCAATACTGGCCAGACTTGTGTCTGCGCCAACCGCATCTTTGTGCAGGAGGGCGTTTACGACAAGTTCGCAAAAATGCTGGCCGACAAGGTCGGGCAGATGAAGGTTGGCAATGGTCTGGAAGATGGCAATACGCAGGGGCCGCTGATCGACATGAAGGGCGTGGAGAAGGTCGAGGAGCACATCGCTGACGCCGTGGCCAAGGGGGCGAAAGTACTGACCGGCGGCAAACGCCATGACAAGGGCGGGCAGTTCTTCCAGCCTACCGTGTTAGCCGGAGTAACTACCGACATGAAAGTGACCCATGAGGAAACCTTCGGGCCGGTGGCGCCGCTGTATCGTTTCAAGACTGAAGAAGAACTGCTCAAGCTGGCCAACGATACCGAGTATGGCCTCGCTGCGTATTTCTACAGCCGCGACATCGGTCGCATCTGGCGCGTGGCCGAAGGCCTGGAGTCGGGCATCGTCGGCATCAACGTCGGCATTATTTCCAACGAAATCGCGCCCTTTGGCGGTGTCAAAGAATCGGGCATCGGTCGCGAGGGATCGAAATACGGCATCGAGGAATTTGTCGAAGTGAAATACCTGTGCTTGGGCGACATCAACAAGTAGTCGCAGTGTCCTGAACCCGGCCGCCGCGTATGGATGCGCGGCGGTTTTTTCTTGCCCGGAGATTCAAGTGTTCAACATACTCGGTATCGACCACGTGGTGCTGCGCACAGACCATGTGCCGCGCATGGTGCGTTTTTACTGCGACGTGCTGGGGTGCACACTGGAGCGCGAGCGCGTCGATCTGGGCTTGACCCAGTTGCGCGCCGGGCAGACATTAATCGACCTGGTGGCAGTGGACGGTGAACTGGGGCGTCGGGGAGGTGCTGCACCGGGGCACGAAGGACGCAACATGGATCACCTGTGTCTGCGCATTGAACCCTTTGATCCCGGCAATCTGGCGGCGCACCTGATACGCCACGGCATCGTGCCCGGTGAAGTCAAAAGTCGCTACGGCGCTGACGGGCAAGGGCCGTCCCTGTATATCAGCGATCCCGAAGGCAATACCGTCGAATTAAAAGGCCCGCCGGTATCGTGATCTGATAACGGCGGGCCTAGTTGCTGCGCAGTGCAATGTAGATGCTGCGCTTAGTCCTTGCGCAGCTTGCTCAGCCAGTGCTCCATCTGTTTTCCAGCAGCTTCGCGGCCACCCAGGCCGAACGAGAGTGCGACGGCAATGGCGACAGCGCCGAAGGTCAGGCCGAACGCCAGATTGACGATATCGTCGGCAATGCCCATGGCACGCAGGCCCATGGCCATGACCAGGCCGAGGATGGCGATGCGGGCAACACCGGCGAGTCCTTTGGTGGTTCCGGCGCGGGTGATCGCAGCGTGAGCAAGATTGGCGAGCCAGAAACCGATCAGCAGAACAGCGGCGCCGAGCAGTATGTCGCCGCCGAAGCTGATGAAGGTCGTGACCACGTCGCGCACCTGGGAGAACTGCAACTGGTTCGCTGCCTCCACCGTGGCGAACAGCATGGCAAAAAACATAATCAGCATGCCAACCAGGGTCGACGGTTTGAATTCACCGCTGAAGGTGCTGTCCAGGCCGATTTTTCCGGGGAGGGTATCCATACCCATGCCGTTCAGCAACCGGGCGATCAAGGATGATGCAAACTTTGCGACATACCAGGTCACGATCAGTATCAGGCTGGCGGCAACCAGATGCGGCACAGCATTGAGGATCTGCCCCAGCATTTCGGTTGCAGGCCGGGATATAGCTTCGATCTGCAATGCATCGAGTGCAGCGATCAGCGTCGGGATGAAGACGAAAATGAAGACCAGCGTGCCCGCCACTCGTGATATCTGTACCGATTGTTCAAGCCCGGCCTTGTGTCCGGCCTGATCTGCACCGGCTGCCGCCAGTAGATTGACCACCAGGCCGCGCAGCACTTTGGCCACCAGCCAGCCGACAAAACCGATGACCAGGGCGGCAAACACATTGGGCAGTACAGCCAGTGACTTGTTGACCATGCCCTGGACCGGAGACAGCAGTCCTTCCAGTTCGTAGGTGCCGAGGATTGCGGGGATAAACAGCAGGATCACCAGCCAGAACAGCACATTGCCGACATTCTTGCTCATCGGCTCCATACCGGCCTGTGCACTGAGTTTTTCATCCCAGGAAGTTTTTTCAATGACGCGTGTTACCAGCGTGCGCAGCACCGTTGCCAGGAGCCAGGCAACAATGACCAGCACCGTGCCGGCGACCAGCCGCGGCAGGTAACCAAAAATCTGATTCACCATGACCTGGAAGGGATCGGAGACCAGTTCGAGATCGAGTGCATTGAGTACCCCGAGTACGGTCACCAGCAGGATTACCCAGAAGATGCCGGTGGCGATACCGCCTTCAACGTTGATGTTCTGTTCGGTGCTTTCCTGGATGCGTTGATTGACTTTCAGCAGCGCCAGCAGGCGCGTGGATCCGGCGCGCAAGACGACTGCGATAATCCAGCCGGCAACCAATATGGCCAGCGCACCGAGTATGTTGGGCAGATGTGCGCCCAGAGTGTTGGACAATGAAGTCAGTAGAGTGGGAAAGTCCATGATGCCCCCTTATCAAAATTATTCTGAAATGCAGCAGGCATGGACTATGCGCGGATTGCTGCAAATGGCATCTGCGATGCATGGCATCGCGTGCCCCTTAACTACCTTTGACAACAGCAGGGGCTGTAAGTTCAGTGTTGCATTAAGTGCGCTTGCGTACACTATCCGCCGCGCCGGCAAGTGTACGCAGCGAGAACGGCGATGCCGTGCTAGATGTGCTCTGCGATTTCAACACCGAATGCGCGAGTGCCCAATTTTCCTTGCAAATCCGGTGTGCGCGTTTCGGGTTTTTGCAATGCCGCATCGATGGCGTTTTCAATCGCTTTGGCAGCCGCATTGAATTCAGGACGCTGATGTTTAAGTGCAAGCCATTCCAGCAGCATTGCCGAGGAGAGTATCAATGAGGTCGGATTAGCCTTGTCCTGGCCGGCGATATCAGGCGCCGAACCGTGTTGTGCCTGAGCGCAACAGGCGCTGTCGCCGGTCATGGTCGAGGCGGCAAGTCCCAGTCCGCCGGCCAGTTCCGAGGCTTCGTCAGACAGGATGTCGCCGAACATGTTGCCGGTGACGATGCAGTCGAATTTTTCGGGATGGCGCAGCAGCAGTGCGGCCATGGCGTCTACGATTTTTTCATCGAGTTCCACATCCGGATAATTTTTGGCTACTGCGCGCACTTCGCGCAGGAACAATCCGTCAGACATGTGCAATACATTGGCCTTGTGCACGGCGGTTACTTTCTTGCGGCGCTGGCGCGCCCATTCAAAAGCGACTTCCGCAATGCGCCGGCTCTGGCGCGCAGTCACTTTACGGATGGCGATGGCCACGTCTTCAGTCGGCATGAACTCGCCGCGTCCCATGAACATGTTGCGATCGCCGTAAAAACCTTCTGTGCATTCGCGGAAGATCACCAGATCCACCGGTTTGCCGGTGAGGCCCATACCCATGCGCGATTTCGCCGGGCGGATGTTGGCAAAGAGATCGAGCTGCACCCTGAGCCAGCCCGAAGGATTGATGCCGCCTTCTTCCTTGGGTGGGTACTGCAGGTGATCAACCGGTCCAAGAATGATGCCCGGTGCGGCGCGGGCTGCGGCCATGACGTCCTCCGGCATGGTTGAGCCGTTTTTCTTTAACGCGGCAAAGCCGATCTCGCGGATATCCCATTCGAGGCCCAGTTTGTATTTTGCATTGGCGCGATCAAGCACAGTCAGTGTGGCCTGGGTGATTTCTGGGCCAATACCGTCGCCCGGGAGTACAAGGATTTTCATTGTCGAGCCTGTCGTTGTTGAGCGAGAATTGTAGCAGTGCCGTTGCTGTTCCTGACGTAAAACTCCTGGAAAGTGTGCTCATGCCCCGCGTTGCTGCCTTGTATCGTTATCCGCTGAAAGGTTTTACGCCTGAGCTGTGTGAGGCGTTGATGATACTGCCGGAAGGGCGAGTTGCTGGTGATCGGTCGCTGGCGGTGCGCTTTGCGAACGCGCCGGTTGCGGATGACCAATGGTGTCGTAAATACGAAGGCGTGGTGCTGGCCAATACTCCGGGACTCGCACGTTTGATTACCGAGTTCGATCATCAGCGCCTGCGCCTGAAAATCAGTGCGGGCAACAGCATCATCATCGATGCAGGGCTTGATACCGCCGGGCGCCAGCGCATAGTTGCGGCGTTGACCGAATATGTACTTGGGCTCGGCGAGAATCCGTTGCGCGGACATCCGGAGCGGCTGCCACTGAAGCTCATCGGTGATGGCATCACCCCGCGTTATCAGGACAATGAAGCGGGACAGGTGACGTTGCACAGCCGTGAAACTCTGGCGTCTACAGCTGCGGCGCTGCGTGATCCGCACATGAGCGAATACCGTTTTCGCTCCAATGTTGCGATAGAAGGCGTTGAGGCGTGGGCGGAGCAATCGTGGCTCGGCCGCGGTATACGTATCGGTGGCGTCGAGTTTGATGTGGTGAAACCCAAAGTGCGTTGTCTTGCAACACACGCCAACCCGCAGACCGGCGAGCGCGACTTGATGGTCATGCAGGGCTTGATGAGGGCATTTGCGCAGAAGGAGCCGACGCTGGGCGTAGGTATGCTGACGCGCGGCGCTGGTGGCGAGATCCGTGTCGGTGATGAAGTGACGCTCCTGCCGTAACTCCGTGTTGTGCCCGCCTTGTCGTGCCGCGCGGTAACACCTAGAATGCAAAGTGTCTGCAGGAGAGCGGGATTGACGCGCTGTGTTGATTGTTGATCCCCGCCGAAGGCGTAAACCCTCATGATCGCTCAGGCATAGTTACTGCAGACAGCAGCAGCCGATCTGGAGAGTGACCAGCCGGGAAACCGGTCAGGTCCACCGAAGGGGCACGCGAACGCAAGTTCGCAAAACTCTCAGGTAAACGGACAGGGAGGGCGGCGCGGCGCGCAAGCGTCGTTCTGAGTCCGTATTCAAACTGAGAGATTCTCATGAAAGTCATCGTTCTCGGCGCCGGCGTGGTCGGTACCGCCGCTGCCTGGTTTCTGGCCAAAGCCGGCCATGAAGTCACCGTTATCGAGCGCCAGCCTGCCGCCGGACTCGAAACCAGTTTTGCCAATGGCGGACAGATTTCCGTCAGCCATGCCGAACCCTGGGCCAACCCGACAGCGCCACTGAAAGTACTCAAATGGTTGCTGAAGGAAGATGCGCCGCTGTTGTTCCGGCCGCGCCTGGATCTGCAGCAGTGGCTGTGGGGTATCGGTTTTCTGCGCGAATGTACGCCGGCGCGCACGCGGCATAACATCATCCAGATCGTCAACCTCGGACTCTACAGCCGCGGTTTGCTGCAGGAACTGCGTGCGGAAACCGGAATCCGTTACGACCATCTTGAGCGCGGCATACTGCATTTCTACACTAGCCGGAAGGAATTTGACGCCGCCCAGGAGCCGGCGCGCATCATGCGCGAGTTCGGCTGCCGGCTTGATATGAAAACTGCGGACGAATGCGTGGAGATCGAACCGGCGCTGGCGCAGATGCGCGACAGGATTGCCGGCGGCAGCATGACACCGGGCGACGAGTCGGGCGATGCACACCTGTTTACGCAGCGACTGGCCGCAATGAGTGCGGCAGCCGGAGTGCGCTTCATGTACGGCAATACGATCACGAAAATCGCAAGGATCAGCGGTGAAATCAGCGCAGTGCATGTCATCGGACCTGAAGGTCGGGCAGTTACCTTGACTGGTGACGCCTATGTGGTGGCACTGGGCAGTTACAGTGCGCAATTGCTTGCGCCGCTGGGCATCCGACTCGCGATTTACCCGGCCAAGGGATATTCCGTCACCATGCCCGTTGCCGATCCAGCGCGGGCGTATCACGTCAGCCTGACCGATGACGAATACAAACTGGTGTATACGCGGCTGGGTGATCGCCTGCGCATCGCCGGCACCTGTGAACTGAATGGTTACGACACTGCGTTGAACGAAGTGCGGTGTCAGGCCATCGTCCGGCGCACTCGCGAAATGTTCCCTGGCGCAGGTGACACGACGCAGGCTAAATTCTGGACCGGATTGCGTCCGGCAACGCCTTCTAACGTGCCGTATATTGGCAAGACGCGTTACCGTAATCTCTATCTCGATACCGGACACGGTACGCTGGGTTGGACGCATGCCTGTGGTTCCGCCAAGGCGATTGCCGACATTGTGTCGGGCAGGGCGCCGGAAGTGGAATTCACGTTTACTGTGGGCTGAGTAGCTGGCATCAAATTATCGAGAGATTTATCGAAAATAGCTGCGGCTGGCGTGATGGGGCTCTTCCGGGCTGGCCGCGTTTGTGCTGATTGTATACACTGTATACAATCAGCCTTTCCCGAAATGTTCAGGATCCAGTGCCATGCCCGACACCTTTGCCCCCGACCGTTACAGCAACACCGCATTTCCGATGATCGAAGTGCCGCGTATTCCATCGACGCCGCGGCATTCATCGCAAGGCTGGTTATCGCGCGATGGTCTGAACTTTTGAACCTGAAAAATAAATCCGTATCCGATACAAGGAGATCATCATGGAAGCACGGCATGTACGAACCACCACAGTCAATGCGCCGGAGCAGGTGCAGATTGTTCCCAGCGGCGCCGCATTGGGCGCGGAGATTCGCGGCGTAGACCTGTCGCAGCCGGTACCAGAGGCGACGCGTGAGTTGATGCGCAAGGCCTGGGCCGATCATTTGATTCTGGTTTGGCGCGGACAAAGCCTGCCGGATGAAGCGTTTCTTGCGGCCGCCGGAGTCTTCGGCATTACCAAGGAACCGGCGGCACGCAAGTATGAAGTGGCCGGTGGTTACAAGATCGGTGGCAAGCGGGTGCCGCTGCATCCGCATTTGTCGCTGATCAGCAATCTTGATGAAGAAGGCCGCTCAGTCAAGGACAACGGTGGACTGGGCAGTTACGAAGTGGTCTGGCACAGTGACAATTCTTATGTCGAAGTGCCGCCGGCCGGCAGCATGCTGTATTCAGTGGTAATCCCGAAAAGCGGTGGCGGCGGCGATACCTGTTTCAATAACCAATATAAAGCCTACGAAGATCTTCCGGCTGATCTGAAAGCGGCGATCAAAGGCCGCACACAGATTCATGACGCCAGCCGTAATAGTGCCGGCGTGCTGCGCCCGACGGTCAAAATGCCGACCAAACCCGAGGAAGTACCGGGGCCGGCGCATCCGCTGGTGCGTATTCATCCAGCGACCGGTAAACCCGCGCTTTACCTGGGACGGCGACGTGACTGGCCGTCCAACTACATCGTCGGCATGCCGAATGAAGAGAGCGAGGCGTTGCTCGACCGTCTGTGGGCGCATGCAACCCAGGAAAAATATGCCTGGAAACATGTATGGCAGGTTGGCGATGTCGTGCTGTGGGACAACCGCTGCGCGATGCATTACCGCTCCGAAGTCGATTCGTCGCAGCCCCGTGTCATGCATCGCACTGTGATCAACGGCGAAGCCGTGGTTCCGGGATAAACCTTGGCATCCCGTAATCGTGCAAAAAAATCTGCACAGCTGATTCCCGATCACAGCGCTCTCGCACGCCTGGCATCGCGTCAGCCGATGCAACCATCAGGCGACATGCGTTCCCTGGGCGAAACCGCCGTGCTGGAAATCCGTCGCGCCATACAGGAAGGGCAACTGCCTACCGGCACGCACCTGACCGAAACTGATATTGCCGAATGGCTGGGCATGAGTCGCACACCGGTGCGCGAAGCCATGCGCAAGCTGGAAAGCGAAGGGTTGCTGCTGAATCAGCCGTTCCGTGGTGCGATGGTGATGCGTCTTGATGTCGAGGACATCCGCCAGTTGTTCGCGGTGCGTGAATTGCTGGAGAGTGCCGCAGCAGGCTGGTGCGCAGAAAACGCCACGGCGTCGGAGATCGAAGCTCTGCGCGAATTGATCCGGCAGGAAGCTGAAGCGCTGTCCGATCCACGCGCGCTGATGGCGCTGAACCGCCGTTTCCATGACGCGATACTCGATGCGGCGCACAACCATTTTCTGCGCAAGGCCGCAGTCGGTGTGCAAGCGTCATTTCCGTTGCTTGGTGACTCCAACCTGCTGGATAAGCCGCGCGCGCGCGCAGCACATGCCCAGCACTTGACCATCCTGAAGGCGATTGAGGCGAGGAATGTGGCGCGGGCCGAAGCCGCCGCCCGGGAGCATGTCCGGCATTCGCTCGAGTACAGGCTTGCGCGCATCGGGCGAGATTCCGGAGTCGTGCGTTCATAGTAAGGTGCGCTTGGCTCGGGGAATGCAGATGAAAATCAGCGTACGATGAACGGCATTCGACGATTTCGACAATCAAAGAGATGGTTTGAAGTTCTGTTTCTAGTGGGAAAATTCTATGGCTCTCCATGAGTCAGGTAACTGAAGAGGTTGGGAATGACTGTAACAATCAGCAAGATCGAAGTGTTTTGCATAGGCATGCCTCTGGTTGGCACGTTTACCAGTGGCGGCGTCTCCAAAAATGTTATCAAGTGTGTTGTGGTGCGGGTAACGGCTTCAGACGGTGCGATTGGCATCAGCAGCATCGATCCCTCATCCACGGCCAAGTCGCCTCACACCGGTCCGGAGCTTGCGCTGGCCATTCGGGATCGTATCGCTCCAGCCCTGATCGGGAGCGATCCGGGCAACGTCAATAGCATCGTCGAGATTGCCTCCAAGCTGACTCCATTGCAGCCCGGAGCTGTCGTGGGCGTGGAATTGGCCTGCATAGAACTCGTCTGCCGGCGGACGGGCATTGCCCTTCACGATTATGTCGGCGGCGCCATCCTCGACCGGGTGTTGTTCAACGGTTGGGTCGGGGAATTGCCGCCGGACGAAGCAGCAACCGAAGCCAGGCGCTGGAAAGACGCCGGATTCAAGTCGCTGAAGATTAAGGTCGGCAGTGATGTGGGCAAGGACAGCGCCAGGGTGATGGCAGTTCGGGATGCCGTCGGCAAGGATGTGCAACTGCGCATGGATGCGAACATGCAATGCACCGTGGATCAGGCGCTGGCGTTATGCCGCGCCGTCAAGTCCTGCGATATGCAATTGTTCGAGCAGCCGACGCCCAAGGACGACCTTGCGGGGCTGGCGCGGGTTCGGCGGGAAGGCGGCATTGCCATCATGGCCGACGAATCCATCAGCGATCACCAAAGCCTGATTCGGGTCATCAAGGCGGACTGCGCCGACTTCGTGAAGTTCGGCATCAAGCAGGCTGGTGGCTTGTTGCAGGCTGCGCGCATGCTTGCAACCGCGGAGGCAGCGGGTCTCCCGGTGGTGCTGGGGCACGGTTTCGGGCTGGATCTCAGCACGACGGCGGAGATCATGCTCGCCGCCACCTCTCGCAATGTTGTGCCTGGATTGGAATGCGTTGGCCCACTGAAAGTGGTGGATACCGTGACAACGACCCGGCTCGATATCAGCCACGGAAGCATTGCCCTGCCATCCGGGCCCGGGCTGGGGATTGAACTCGATGGGGAGAAGCTTGCGCGGTACAGCTTGACGATGGATCACTGAGCAGTCCGCACTTCAGGCGACTTGACCGTTGCTTGGCGCTCGAACCTGCTGGATGAGCCGCGCGCACGTACAGCACACGCACAGCATCAAAAAATTATCGACGCTATCGCGTGTCGTGATCGTGTCGATGCCGAGACGCGCAAGCATGTGCTTGCCTCACTGAAATACCGCCTGGCGCGGATTGCGACGAATTCGCTGACCGGCAATCAGGACAGTTGATTATTAATTTCAATAAATGAGGGGAGTTCAATGAAGTATTTTGTATTTTTCATGATCGTCGCATGCAGTATGGCTGGCAGCTTGTCGTCGGCTGCCACGCAGGAATCCGTTTATCCGGTGAGACCGGTGCGCATGCTGGTGCCGTTTGTCGCCGGCGGCGGTACCGATCTGGTGGCGCGTGCAGTGGCGCAGAAACTTTCCGATCGTACCGGCCAGACTTTTGTCGTTGACAATCGTCCGGGCGCCAGCGGTCGCATTGCGCTGGAAATCATCATGAATGCCAATCCCGACGGCTATACCATTGCGATGATCTCCGGCACCACGGCTGCAAGCAGCAATCTGCAGAAGAGTCTGCCATACGATTTTGCCAAAGATTTCGCGCCGATTTCCCAGGTAACTGAGCAACCCTACGTGGTGCTGGTGCCGAATGCGCTGCCGGTGAAAAGCATTCCCGAACTGATTGCGCTCGCCAAGGCCAGCCCCGGAAAACTGAACTACGGCAGTTCCGGCACGGGCGGCATGCAGCACCTGGCGGGCACGCTGTTGTCGCAGAAGGCGGGCATTACCATGGTGCACGTGCCATACAAGGGCGGCGGACAAGTGATCGGCGATTTGATTTCAGCGCAGATCCAGCTTGCATTCCTCAATCCGCTGGGTGCGCGTCCGCATATCACTGCCGGTCGGGTCAGGGGCATTGCAGTGACCACACGTAAACGTGCACAGGCGTTTCCAAATCTTCCGGCGGTGGCAGAGACACTGCCGGGATTCGATGTCAGCAACTGGTACGGCCTGCTTGCACCGGCGCGCCTGTCACCGCAAACCGTGCAATTTCTGCACAAAGAAGTAGTTGCCGTGATCAATGACAAGGACTTGCGCAAGCGTCTGGAGGGAGAGGGTGCGGAACTCGTGGGCAGCACGCCGAAGGAGTTTCGTGCGCACATACTGCACGAGATCAAAACCTGGGGGCAGGTGATTCGTACCGCAGGGCTCGCACCGAAATAAAAGAAAATGGCGGCCTCGAACGAGGGCCGCCATCGCTTATTACCGGTTTTACTGGTGACCGAACATCTTCTTGCCAGCGAACGGCACCTTGGCCATCAGCACATCACCGCTCAGCGCTTCGGTGATGAAAATTTGCTTGTGATCCGGACCGCCGAAGGCGAGGTTGTCGAGATGATGGTGTTTTCCATGATCCTTCGAAGAGATCAGATGGGTGGGCAGCATGTTGGCATCAAAGCGCCAGATGCCCACGCCGAGCTGGCACACCAGCAGGCCGTTTTCACCGTCCATTTCGATGCCGTCAGGCCCGGCGACACCGCCGGAGAGCTGAATCGCCAGGCCGGTTTTTGAAACCGAACCGTCGGCCATGATCGGCAGGCGCCACACCGAGTTCGAACGCGTCATGCCGACATAGACCTGTTTTTCATTGGTGGAAATCGTGATGCCGTTGGGGCTGGGGGCATTGTCGACCAGGCGGCGCAGTTCGCCGTTGGCTTTCAGGCGGTAGACGCGGCCGGTGGGATCAACAATGCCGGTCTGGCCCTGATCAGTGAAATACAGATCGCCGTTGGAGGCGAAATTCATGTCGTTCAGGCCCTTGAAACTTTCGCTGTACGCCGTGCGCAGTATGGTTTCGAGCTTGCCCGTTTTGACGTCCAGTGAGAGTAGGCCTTCCTTGTAATCGCAGACAAACAACCGGCCGTCCTTGTGAAACTTCATGCCATTGGGCCAGCCGTCGTATTGCACGACCAGTTCCCAGTTGCCCTTGGGGTCGATGCGGAAGATGCGACCGAAGGGAATGTCGCAGACATAGAGATTGCCTTCGCGATCAAAGGCCGGGGCTTCCAGAAAACATTCGACTTCGGCGTTCTGCCGGTTGGGATCCGACCACGCGCTGCGGGCTTTTTTGCGGAACTTGGCGGGCATGGAAGTGAAAACATCGGCGTGTATGTGTTCCAGCGGCTTGAACGGGTTATACATGGCGTAGACTATCCTTGTATTGATATAAGTTGTTGATTATATTTATATTTATTGGCTATTGCGGCATGCACCGGCGCTGCGCGCATGGTGTGATGACGCATTGCCGGATGGCTTCGATGTTAGCACGCGTGGCGCGGCGGTCTGCCTGCTGCTGCCGGTCCATATCACGGGCGTGATGCGTACGAGGACAAGACATTACGTTAGCATCGGCCCGGATAAAACTTTTCAGGGAGTCACGCCGTGTTCGAAGGTTTTAAGCAGATTCAGGTCCAGACCAGTGACCCCGAAGTCAAAATCAATCTGCGTTATGGTGGCAATGGGCCACCCATCCTGCTGATCCACGGCAATCCGCTGACGCATGTGCACTGGCATCTGGTGGCGCCACGGCTGGCGAAAAACTTTACCGTGGTTGCTGTGGATCTGCGCGGCTACGGCGACAGTGGCAAACCGCGCGGGCGCGAAGACCACAGCAATTATTCATTCCGGCGCATGGCGCAGGACCATGTTGAAGTCATGCAGCATCTGGGTTTTGAAAAATTTTGCGTAGCGGGGCATGACCGCGGCGGGCGTGCGGCAGTACGCATGGCGCTCGATCACGCCGACAAGGTACAGAAACTCGCGACCTTCGACATCCTGCCGACGCACCATGTGCTGACTCATGCCACCTGGCAGTGGGCAGTCAATTCGTACCACTGGTTTTTCATGGCCCAGCCCTACGATATTCCGGAAAAACTGATCTCAGGCAACGAGGACTATTACATCCTCAATAAGCTGACCAAGATGGGCATCGGTAAGGGTGGATTTTCAGAAGAGACGCTGAAGGAATATGCGCGCGTCTGCACGCCGGAGAACATCCATGCGGTATGCGAGGATTATCGCGCTGGGGTGACGATCGACATGGAAATGGACACTGCCGATTTCGACGCTGGCCGGAAAATAAAATGTCCGACGGCGATTTACTGGGGCGAAAAAAGCCACACCAATAAATTTTACGATCCGTTCAAGGCGTGGCCGCAGTATGTGGAGAACATCGAACGCATCAAGCCGCTGCCCTGCGGCCATTATCCGGCGGAACAGGTGCCGGACATGGTCTACGACGAACTCAGCACCTTCTTCAAGATTTGATGCGGCGGGCGCGCTCGGCGCCGGCCGTTATTGCGTTGTCAGCTACCGCGCCTTCAATTGCGCGGCGCGAATCACCTTGCCCCATTTTTCGGTTTCTGACTTGATGTAGGCGGTGAATTCTGCTGGTGTGGAAGCTTCGGCCTCTATGCCGCGGGCGAGCAGGGTGTCGCGCACTTCGCTCGAACCCAGCACCACGACCATGTCCTGGTGCAGTTTCTCGATGATTGTTTTGGGCGTGGCTGCGGGTGCCACCATGCCGTACCAGTTGCTCGCTTCATAACCTTTCATGCCCGGCGTTTCAGCCACCGTAGGCACCTCGGGCAGTGCGGTCGAACGTTTGGCGCCGGTCACGGCCAGTGCAATAGCCTTGCCTGACTTCACCGGTGGCACACCGGTGGAGATGACCGCCACAAACAGCGGCACTTGCCCGCCCAGCAGCGCGGTCAGTGCGGGAGCGCCGCCTTTGTAAGGGATATGCGTTATGTCAACCTTCGCCATGGACTTGAACAGTTCGCCAGCGAGATGGCCGGGGCTGCCGAGGCCCGATGACGCATAGTTCAACGCGCCCGGATTCTTTTTGGCCAGTGCGATCAAGTCCGGTATGGATCTGGCGGCTATGGTTGGATGTGCCAGAAACATGTTTTGCAATTGCACGGCCATGGAAATGGTGGCGAAATCCTTGATCGGGTCGTACGGCACTTTAGTGATGGTCGGGCTGATGACCAGCGCGCCTAGCGTGCCCAGGTGCAGGTTGTAGCCGTCGGGTGTGGCGCTGGCTGCGAGGTCTGCGCCTATGGTGCCGTTGGCGCCGGCGCGGTTGTCGATGACTACCTGCTGCTTCAGCACTTCACCGAGTTTGGGGCCGATGACGCGAGCGACCAGGTCGGTGGCGCCGCCGGGCGGGAAGCCGACGATGATGCGCACCGGGCGGGCAGGATAGTCCTGGGCCAATGTGGTGCCGGTAGTCAGTGTCAGCAGGGCGATGCAGGCAGCGGCGAAGGATGTTTTGAACAAGCGGTTTGCACAAGACCGGGTCATCATGTATTCCTCTGGTGTTATTGTTCAGGCCTGCTCGCTGCCATGGCCGATGTGTCGGAATTATACGAGTGCCCCGTGGCGGCTGCCCAGCGCTACGTGGATTTTTTGAAAAACTCAGAATCAGGGGTATCGATGACTACGGAATTGCTGCGATTGCGCACCCTGCTTGGCGACTATCCCAACACTCTGGCGTTGAAATCAGGTGCAGTAAAGTCTCCGCGACTGACCTTTGATTTTTCCGACGTCAAGCCGCCGCAGAACGCGTTCAAGGCCGTGGTGCGCGGTGAATTCGACGTGGCGGAACTTGCCATCGTGACCTACCTGCAGACGCTGGCCCACGGCAAGCCGGTGGTGCTGCTGCCGACCGTGGTGATGGCCATACCGCCGCATCCCTGCATAGCCTACAACGCAACCAGGGGCAACCTGCAACCGGCCGACCTGCCCGGATTGCGCGTCGGCATCCGCGCCCACTCGGTGACCACCGTGACCTGGGTGCGCGGCATACTCGCCAATGACTACGGCGTTGATCTTGACCGCGTGAACTGGATGTCCTATGAAGATCCGCATGTGCCGGAGTGTGTGGAACCGCCCAATGTGACCCGTGCGCCGCAGGGCAAAGCACTGCTGGACATGCTGCATGCCGGCGAACTGGATGCGGGTGTCGTGTCAGCCGGCGACGTGGATGGCGTGCGCCTGAAGCACCTGATTCCTGACCCGCAGGCAGCGCTGGCGCAATGGCGTAAACAAAATGGCGTGCAACCGCTGAACCACGTATTTGTGATGCACCGCCGGATCGCGCGCGAACAGCCGTGGCTGGGGGCGGAAATGCTGCAACTGCTGCAGCAGAGTGCTACAGCAGCACCGCAAGACATGAAAGGGCGTGATTACATACAGAGTGGCATCGACGCGCTGCGTCCCACGCTTGATCTGATCATCCACTATGCGGCGCAGCAGGGCCTGATTCCCCGGCGTTTCTCCGTAGATGATTTGTTCACCATGTGAATTCTGAAGGTTGGTTGGCGCTGTGCAGGCCCGTATAATTCGCGCAAATTTCTAAAACAGAGCCCTGACGTGCAACCTATACTGGATACCAACAAAACCTACGACCTGCTGGTGGTGGGCGGCGGCAATGCAGCTTTGTGCGCAGCGCTGATGGCGCGCGAAGCCGGCTGCAGCGTGCTGCTGCTCGAAGGCGCGCCCAAACCGTTTCGCGGCGGCAACAGCCGCCACACCCGCAACCTGCGCTGCATGCACGAAGAGCCGCAGGACATCCTCACCGATGCCTATCCCGAAGAGGAATACTGGCAGGACCTGCTCAAGGTCACCGGGGGCCTGACCGATGAACACCTCGCGCGGCTGACGCTGAAACACACATCGAGTTGTCGGCCGTGGATGTACAAACACGGCGTGCGTTTCCAGCCGCCGCTGGGCGGCACGCTGCACCTGTCGCGCACCAATGCATTTTTCCTGGGTGGCGGCAAGGCGCTGGTCAATGCCTATTACCACTCGGCCGAACGCCTGGGCATAGACATCCATTACGAAGCCAAAGTCAGCGATCTAGAAATCGAAGGGGACACCTTCAAGTCAGCCACTTTCAGTTATCAGGGCGCTGAACATCAGGTGCACGCGAAAGCCGTGGTCATAGCCTGCGGCGGTTTCCAGGCTAATCTGGAATGGCTGGAAGAAGCGTGGGGACCTGCGGCCAAGAATTTCCTGGTGCGCGGCACACCGTACAACCGCGGCGACATACTGAAGGTGCTGATGGCCAAAGGCGCCAAAACTGTCAGCGACGCGACGCAGGGCCATTGCGTGGCCATTGACGCACGTTCACCGAAGTACGACGGCGGCATCATCACCCGCGTCGATGCGGTGTCGCTGGGCATCGTGGTTAACAAGAATGCCCAGCGTTTCTACGACGAGGGCGAGGATTTCTGGCCCAAGCGTTATGCGATCTGGGGGCGCCTCGTGGCAGGACAGCCCGACCAGATCGGTTATTCGATCGTTGATGCCAAGGCCATGGGCAAGTTCATGCCGCCGGTGTATCCGCCGATCCGCGCCAACTCGTTGCGCGAGCTGGCGACCAAACTTGAAATCAGTCCGGATGCGCTGGAAAAAACCGTTGCCGAATTCAATGCGGCAGTGCGTCCCGGCACCTTTGATCACACCATTCAGGATGATTGCGTGACCGAAGGCCTGACGCCGCCGAAAACACACTGGGCACTGAAACTCGATACGGCGCCGTATTTCGGTTATCCGCTGCGTCCCGGCATCACGTTCACTTATCTCGGTGTCACCGTCGACGACAAGGCGCGGATGATCCTGCAGGACGACACGACCTGCAAAAACATATTCGCTGCAGGGGAAATCATGGCAGGCAATGTATTGGGCAAGGGGTACCTGGCGGGCATCGGCATGTCCATAGGCACCACGTTCGGACGCATCGCGGGCGAGGAGGCGGCAAAACATGTACGCGGCTGAAGATAAACCGATGTCCCTCGATGAATTGATCGAGGACGCCCAGCGTGTATTGCGCGTGTGTAACGCCTGCCGCTACTGCGAAGGTTATTGCGCGGTGTTTCCGGCGCTGGCGCGCCGACTTGAGTTCACCGAGAACGATATTCATTATCTCGGCAATCTGTGCCACAACTGCGGCTCCTGTCTCTATGCCTGCCAGTTCGCACCGCCGCATGAGTTCCAGGTCAATTTCCCGAAACTGATGGCCAAGGTGCGCGGCCAGACCTACCGCAAATACGCGTGGCCCGGTTTTCTTGGCAAGCTCTATGAGAAAAACGGTGTCGCGGTCAGCCTGATTTCGGCATTCAGCATCGGTCTGCTGTTCCTGCTCGCAGGTGCGCTGAGCAATCCGGAACAGTTTTTTGCCGCACACAGCGATGCCCAGGGTTCGTTTTACGCGCTGATGCCGCACAACCTGATGGCGGGGGTGTTCGGAGCGGTGTCGGTGTTCGTGGCGATTGCGCTGCTGATGGGTTTCCTGCGCTTCTGGCCGTACATGGGTGAAGACCTCGCCGATTTCCTCAAGCCGAAACCGCTGGGCGAGGGCGTGCATGACGCGCTGACGCTGAAATACCTGGACGGCGGCGGCGAGAATGAGGGCTGCACCTACCCGACCGAACAGAAGTCGTTCTCGCGCAAGGCCTTTCACCATTTCACGTTCTACGGTTTCATGCTGTGCTTTGCCGCGACCAGCGTAGCGACGATTTATCACTATGTGTTGAAAATCCCGGCGCCGTATCCGTTCTGGAGTCTGCCGGTGCTGCTGGGCACCGTCGGCGGCATTGGCCTGTTGATCGGACCTGTCGGATTACTCTGGATCAAGCACCAGCGCGATCCCGAATTCAAGGTGCCGGAACAGGCCGGCATGGATGCGGGTTTCCTGGTGCTGCTGTTCATGATCAGCCTGACGGGTTTGGGCCTGCTGGCCTTCCGTGAAGCCGCTGCCATGGGTACGTTGCTGGCGATCCATCTCGGCTTCGTGCTCGCGCTGTTTCTGACCATGCCTTATGGCAAGTTCGTGCACGGCATGTACCGGCTGGCGGCGCTGGTGCGTTTTCATCTGGAAAAACGGCGGCCGGTGCCGGGGCTGGCGGCCGAATAAAATAATTTAAAAACAACTGCTTACTGTGAGGGAATGTTCCTGCGAAGCCCGCTGCTTCCGGGAATAAAATTTCATCGATGACATTCCTCCGGAAACCCGGGGTGCATCACGCCTGGATCATTCTCGCCGCAGCATGCGTACTGGGCGTCGTCAGTCGCGCTGATTCAGCGTCGTTCGCAGTGCTGGTCGATCCGCTGGTCGAAAGATTCGACTGGAAACGCGGCGACATCGGTTTTGCCTATTCGCTCGCATTTCTTTGCAGCATGCCTGCGATGCTGATATTCGGCTGGCTCGGCGATCGCTACAGCGCGCGTTCGCTGATGATCGGTGCCTCCCTGATGATTTCTGCGGGCACGGTTATGCTCGGGACGATCCAGGAGCTATGGCATCTCTATGTGATTTACGGCGTGTTCGTTGGGGCCCTTGGCAACGCGGCTTTCGTCGTGCTGCTGCCAGTCATCGTGACCCGCTGGTTTCATCAGAAAATGGGGCTCGCGCTGGGTATCTACTGGGCCGGCTTGGGATTCGGCCCGGTGGTTTTTGCGCTGCTGTTCCGCTGGATGATCGAGAACCGCGGCTGGGAATCGGCATTCCTGATGTTCGGCATGGCCTTCGGCGCGGTTCTGCTCTTTTTTTCCTGCTTCATACGTACGAGTCCGGCCGAGATGGGCATGTCCGCCTACGGTGCCGATGACGCGGCGCATGACAAGCAATCGTCCGGCGCCGTTGTCAGCCTGCGCTCGGTGCTTGCCAGAAAGCCGGTGTGGCTGCTGATGGGGTGCCACCATTTCGGCTGCGCCGGACATGCTGTGATCCTAGCGCACGGGGTCTCGATGGCCACACACCAGGGGATTCCGGGCCTGCAGGCGGCGGGCGTGCTGAGCACGATTGCCGGTGTTTCAATCTTCAGCCGTTTTAGTTTCTCGCTGCTCACCGAACGCTTCGGCGGGCGGACCATTCTTTCGGGTGCGATCTTCGGCCAGAGCCTGTCCATCCTGCTGCTGTTATTCGCCAGCGAGGTCTGGCACTTCTACGCCTTCGCGGTATTTTTCGGCATTTGCTACGGCGGAGAAATGGTCGGATTCCCGATCATCAACCGGCAGATGTTCGGCCCCAGGGCGCCACTGAGTTCTATTTTTTCGTTCGAGATGATCGGCGGCAGTACCGGCATGGCCCTGGGCGGCTGGATCGGCGGCGCACTGTTCGACCACTCCGGTAACTACACGGCGGCCATACTCGTGGCCTCCGCGATCGGTTTCCTCGCGATCCCGCTGGCGCTCTGGTTGCCGCGCCATCAGCGGCTGCTTGCTGACGGCACTCCCGTTGCCGGCATGGCCTGAAACGCACTTATCGTTCTTATTGCGGCACTGCTGTAACGCCACTATCTTTTAGTTTTTTAATTTCCTCGTCGCTGTAACCATATTCCCCTAGTATTTCTTCGGTCTCCGCTCCCCGATCCGGCGCTGCATTGCGTACCTTGAACGGCGTCTTTGAGAAGTTGATGCCGTTCCGGACCACGCTGATGTCGCCCAGTTTGTAATGCTTGGTCGGTGCGGCTAGCCCAAGGTGCTGCACCTGCGGATCAGCAAATACTTCATTGATTTTGTAGATCGGACCGCAGGGCACGCCGGCCTTGTTCAGAGCGTCTATCCATTCCGCGGAAGTTTTCTTTTCAATCTGCACCGCGATGATCTTGTTCAGTGCTTCACGATTTTTCGAGCGTGCGTTCGATGATGAGTAATCCGTATCCTTCGGCAGGTCGGGCAGGCCAACGGCCGTGCACAGCCGCGGGAAGAGCTGGCTGGAGCCGGCAATGTTGACATGACCATCGGACGTTTTGTAAGTGCCTGTAGGAATGGCGGTAGGGTGGTTGTTGCCGGCCTGTCCGGCGACTTCTTTGGCAACGGTCCAGCGTGCGGCTTGGAAATCAGTCATCGCGACCAGCGCCTGCAGCAATGAGGTATGCACCCATTGCCCTTCGCCGGTATGTTCGCGTTCGAGCAATGCGGTGACGATGCCAAAAGACAGATACAGCCCGGCGCTGGAATCACCGATGGCGATGCCGGCGCGCACCGGGCCCTGGCCGGGCAGGCCGGTGATCGACATCAGGCCGCTCATGCCTTGCGCCACCTGGTCGAGTCCCGGACGGTCGGCGTAGGGGCCGTCCTGGCCGAAGCCGCTGATGCTGGCATAAACAATGCGCGGATTGATCTTGCGGATGGTTTCGTAGTCGATGCCGAGCCGGTTTTTTACTTTCGGACGATAGTTTTCGACGATTACATCGGCGGTGGTGGCCATACGCTTGAAGACCGCAACACCTTCAGCTGATTTCAGGTTCAGCGTGATGCTGCGTTTGTTGCGGTGCAGGTTCTGAAAATCAGGACCGTGGCGTTTGTCGAACGGGCCGCCGTCGCCGTCCTGTTCACCGAGTTCCTCGATCTTGATGACCTTGGCGCCCCAGTCGGCCAACTGGCGCACTGCCGTCGGTCCGGAGCGTGCGCGAGTGAGGTCGAGGACGGTGTAGCGGGAGAGCGGCCCGGTGGTATTTGCAGTCACGGTGATTCCTCTGCTGTTGATGATTACGTATCAGTTGGGGGTGATGCCGGCGGCCTTGATGACCTTGCCCCATTTTTCAATTTGCGCGCGGACAAATATCCACAGTTCTTCCGGTGTGCTGCCGACGGGGGTGGCGCCATTCTGCGTCAGCCGTTCGTGCATCGCCGGCAGTGCCAAGACTTTGACTGCTTCCGTATTCAAGCGCGTGATGACGGCCTTGGGCGTGCGCGCCGGTACTACCAGTCCTTGCCAGGCGCCGGTTTCAAAACCCGGCAGGCCTGACTCGGACAGCGTCGGCAGCTCGGGCAGCAGCGGAAAGCGTTGTTCACTGGTCACTGCAATGGGTTGCAGCCGGCCGGCGCGGACGTGAACGATGGCGCTGGGCAGGCTGGCGAAGGACATGGCAATCCGGCCGCCGATGAGGTCGATCAGCGCCGCGGCTGCGCCCTTGTAGGGAATGTGTACCATGTCCACACCGGTCATCAGCTTGAACAGTTCGCCTGCGAGGTGGGTGGAGCCCAGGTTGCCCGAAGAACCGAAGGTGAGCTTGCCGGGATTGGCCTTCGCGGCCTTGATCAGATCGGCGACGGATTTGATCGGCAGCGCTGGTCCCACCACCAGCACATTGGGCGCATGGGCAACCAGCATGACCGGGGCGAGGTCGCGCAGCTGGTCATAGGGCAGTTTGCGGAAAGCGGCGGGATTGACGCCGAACGAGCTGGGCACCAGCAGCATGGTGTAGCCGTCGGGCTGTGCGCGCACGGCGAGTTCAGTGGCGATGATGCCGCTGGCACCGGGTCGGTTGTCAGCGACGATGGTCTGGCCCAGCCGTTCGCCGAGCGCCTCGGCCAGCGCACGGGCGATGATGTCGGCATTACCGCCCGGCGCCTGCGCAATCAGCAGCCGGATGGGGCGTTCGGGATAGGTTTTGGCGGCTGGCGCAGTTGCGGCAAATACGGTGCCGGCCGCGAACCACAAAAAGATCCATGCAGCCAGGGTGCTGCAGGGCACAGAAAAACGCAGTACGCTTTTCATTGCGGATCTCCTCCGGGCGAGCCGGCTGATAATTCTTGTGCTGCCCCGTGTGCTGACCGGAGACATGTGACAGGAATGTTACTGTAATTTAGTTGCAGCCTGCAGCAGTTCCGCAGTGCGGTCCATATACTGGCTGCGGTGATTTTTGACCTGCGCCAGCGTTATCATGTGCTCAGCGTGCACACCGTCTGTCCATTGAATAACAAAATGAGGAGAGCCACCATGAAATCCCGCATTGCTGCTGTTCTGCAGTCGTTGCTGGTCGTCGCCTTGCTGTCGCTTGCTGCCGGCGCACATGGCGCAAGTCCCGCTGTCAAACAGCCGCAGGTCGACACGCCCAAGCGGGTATTGTTTGTCGGCAACAGTTATCTCTATTACAACGACAGCCTGCACAATCATGTGCGGCGCATGGCGATTGCAGGCGATCCGGCACTGGAAAAGCCGTTGCAGTACAAGTCGGCGACCATCGGCGGCGCGCCGCTGTGGCATCACAACATCCAGCACCTGACTACACCGGGCAATATCGGCATCAAGGAAGCGTTTGAAGTGGTGATCCTGCAAGGTAACAGTGCTGCGGCATTGTCGGACAAGGGCGGTGCCCGCTTTCGCGAGAAAGTCCTCGAATTCAGCGGCGAGATTGCCAAACAAGGCGGTAAGACTGCGCTTTATATGACACATGCTTACGTGAAGCCGCACAAGCGCGCCAGTGCTGACATGATTCGCAAGGTTGAAAACCTGTATGTGTCGGTCGGCAATGAAGCCGGCGCTTTGGTAATTCCGGTGGGACTGGCGTTCGAGGAAGCCTATCGCCGCAAGCCCGATATGCAATTGCACAAGACTTATGATGGCAGCCACCCCGACCTGATCGGCACTTACCTCGCGGCGTGCACAGTCTATGCCAGCCTCTACGGCAAATCTCCGGTAGGCAACAGCTATGACTACTACGGCAAGGTCAACAAGGAAGACGCGGCGTTCCTGCAGCAGGTCGCGCAGGATACGGTGACGAAGTTTTACGGGCGTTAAGAGAAAGCGGAGACAAGCAAGCTGCGCGGGGAGCACCTGCGCAGCCTCGTGTTATACCTGTGCCATTAACGGGTGGTTCCTGAGCAATAGTGTTCGGGGATAATCTGTCTGGAGGAGTTCATGCAAATTGTCTGGCTGATTCTGGTTGGGTTGATTGCCGGCTGGCTGGCCGGTGTGCTGGTGAAAGGCGGCGGTTTTGGCGTGCTGGGCGACATCGTGGTTGGCATACTGGGCGCGCTGGTTGGAGGATTTTTATTCCGTGCGCTGGGTCTTTCTGCTGGCGGCGGATTTCTGGGCAGCATACTGGTCGCCACCATCGGCGCCATAGTGCTTATCGTTATATTGCGGGTCATCAAGCGCGCCTGAGTGAACGGTCTCATGGTGGAATAACAAGGAGCAGACATTCGCGATCGTCTCAGATTTCTTTTCAACCGCCTCAGTGAGTTGTTGTGGGTGAAACCGCTGCTAATGTGCGTGCTGTCGGTCGGGCTCGCGTTTCTGGCGAAGACAGCAGACGGTATCCGTATTGTTGATCGGTTTGCTCCGGATATTGCCGCGAATTCTGTTGAAGCCCTGCTGACGATCATTTCCTCAAGCATGATGGTGATCGCGACGTTTGCCGTTGGCTCCATGGTCTCAGCCTATGCTTCGGCCAGTACCACGGCAACGCCACGGTCGTTTTCGCTGATTATTGCCGACGACGTTTCACAGAATGCGCTGTCCACGTTCATCGGCGCGTTCATCTTCAGCATAGTGGCGCTACTTGCACTGAAAAACGGGTTTTACGAAAAGTCTGGTCGGTTCACGTTGTTTGTAATGACGTTGCTGCTTCTGGCCATGGTGATAGGCACCTTTGTGCGCTGGGTCGATCGCATTGCCCGGCTCGGGCGTCTCGGCGCGACGTTGCACAAAGTGGAGACGGCGACGACCGACGCCTTGCGCCGGCGACGCTGCACGCCGAACCTGCGTGGCGTTCCTGCTGAGCCGAATCCGGAGGGGCAGGCCATTTATGGCGACGCCATTGGTTATGTGCAGCGGGTGGATGTGGACGTGCTGCAGACCTGCGCGGAAAAGTCCAGGTTGCATATCACCGTCGCGGCATTGCCAGGCACGTTTGCCGCGCCACGCCGGGTACTTGCCTATGTAAGGGCGGACTCGGGCCCGACTTCAGGCATTGATACCGGCCCTCTGCTCAAAGCATTTGTGATCGGTGATGAACGGACCTTTGACGATGATCCCCGGTTCGGCCTGATAGTGTTGTCCGAGATTGCCAGTAGGGCCATGTCCCCCGCGGTTAATGATCCCGGGACGGCGATAGACGTGATCGGTCGCTTTGTGCGCCTTTTTGCGTTGTGGTGTGAACCCTTGGCAGCAGAGGAGAAGCAGGCACCGGACTGCAACCGTGTGGCTGTGCCGGAACTGTCGGTGGACGACCTGTTTGATGATGCCTTTACTGCTGTTGCACGCGACGGTGCGGGGGCAGTGGAAGTGGTTATGCGATTGCAGAAAGCCTTGGCATCGCTGGCGACCCTCGGTCACAACGCTGCGCGTAATGCCGCGGTTCATCATTCACGTCTGGCGCTGGCCAGGGCGGATCATGCGCTGGTGCTACCGGAGGATATAAAGACCGTGCGACAACTGGCTGAATTTTCTCAGTCAACGCCATGACCATGCAGATGGGTCCCGATTCTGGGGCCTGATCATCAGGAGTCCGATCAAATGACAGCAAGCCTTGACCGAAAAAAACCAGGTCAGCCTGGCGAGCCTCCCATCGAAGAGCCGGGAAAACATCCCGAACGTCCTCCGATATCTGATCCTCCGGCGGAACCGAAAAAACCGGCACCGATCAAGGACCCGCCGAAAAAACGCTAGTCCGTTCTTACGCGAATCTTGCCGGCCGCGGGATAAACCTGCACATGCGCACCGGCAATGTGCGATCAGCTTTTTTCAGGGTCCAGGAACAGTTCTTCCACTGACGCGCGTTTTTTGAGCAGGCCCTGCTGCTGGCAATAGTGGATGAGCGTTTCGATCGCGGGACGGTTATTGCCGATGCCGTAGGGCAAAGGGTCGCCGACCAGGGCCGCCATTTTCCTGTAGTGGTCATCCATGTTCGAAACTGACTCCCCGGCCTGCAGTTGCCGGCGATAGGTCTCCTTAGCCTGGAGCAGGGCATCGAACAGGCTTTTCGCAATCCACGGGTGCTGCTCCAGCATTGCATCCTTGATGACCACCAGGCTGTGTACCGGATAAATTCCGGTGTTCCGGAACCATGCGGCTTCAAGATTTTCGGAGTCGCCGAACAGTTCGGCGTAGGACACCGGCTGTTGGGTGGCTGACCAGCCCGCCTTGGGCGCGCCGGCCCGACCGAGGCCGGCGTTAGCTGTGAATGCGGCTTGCAGATCGCCGCTGGCCATCAGGTCGACGAGAGATTGTCCCGCAGGCGCCTGAACCACGTTGGGCGGCAACTGCAGGCTTTTTACATGTTCTTCGTCATCGACTACCCACGTGATCTTCGAGAGATCCACGCCAAACTCGTTCTGCAGTATGCCCCGGGTCCAGATGCCGGTGGTCACCGACCAGGCACGTACCCCGACGCGCTTGCCTTCAAGATCTTTGGGGGTGCGGATGCCGGCGTCGGGGTGAACTACAAATCCGGAGTGATGAAAGCGGCGGAATGTGAATACCGGCAACGCGTGCACGGGCAAGCCGGCTTCGCGCGCGATCATGTAGGTTGCGGAAGCCATTTCGCAAACGTCGAACTCCAGGTCCCTGACCATGCGTCTGAACGCGGCGATGATGGGCGTGATTTCGATCAGTTCGGGACTGATGCCTGCAGTGGAAATGCTGCCGTTCTTGAAGGCAGCGGTATGGCCATAGGTGGCGATGGCGATTTTCAGAGGGAGTTCGGGTTTTGTGGGCATGGGGCTCGTGTTTAACGGAAGAGGAGGCTGCTGCCTGTTATTCCGGTAGGCGGCTATATCTGCAGCGTTCAGTTCGTGTTATTCGCTTGCAGATTCCGAGCCAGCCGCGGATAAACCTTGTGCACGTTGCCGCTGAAAATCTTTTCCTTGTCCGCAGGGCTCAATGTGCTCACTGCATCGAGATAGCGTCGCGTGTCGTCGTAATGAAAACCGGTTTCCGGGTCTATGCCTTTGACCGCGCCGACGATCTCCGATGCAAACAGGATGTTGTCGACGGGAATTACTCGGGTCAACAGGTCGATGCCGGCCTGGTGATAGACGCAGGTATCAAAATAAACGTTACCCAGCAGGTGTTCCTGCAGCGTGGGTTTGCCCATGTCCTGTGCCAGACCACGGTAACGCCCCCAGTGGTAGGGCACCGCACCGCCGCCGTGGGGGATGACAAAACGCAGCGTCGGAAAGTCTTTGAATAAATCCGCCGTGATGAATTGCATGAAGGCGGTGGTGTCGCCGTTGATGTAGTGCGCCCCGGTGAAATGGAAGGCCGGGTTGCAAGAAGCGCTGACATGCACCATGGCCGGCACATCGAGTTCGACCAGTTTTTCATACAGCGGATACCACCACTTGTCGGTCAGCGGCGGATCGGTCCAGTAACCGCCGGACGGATCCGGATTCAGGTTGCAGCCGATGAAACCGTATTCGTTGACGCAACGTTCGAGTTCGGCAATGCAGTTGTCTGGCCGCACGCCGGGGCTTTGTGGCAGTTGGCAGACGCCGATGAAGTTCTGCGGGTAGAGCTTGCACACGCGGTGGATTAATTCATTGCAGATGTCGGTCCACAGCTCGCTGGTCGTAGCGTTGCCGATGTGGTGGCCCATGCCGCCGGCGCGAGGTGAGAATACCGTCAGGTCGGTACCGCGTTCGCGCTGAATGCGCAGTTGCGCGCCTTCGATGCCTTCGCGGATTTCGTCATCACTGATTTGCAGGGAATTCTTTGCCGGACTGAGCTTGGCGTCCTTGAGACCCACCACTTGCTTCTGGCGGAATGCTTCCAGTGATTTGGGGGCGGTGGTGTAGTGGCCGTGGCAATCGATGATCATTGATAAGTTTCCGATGATGAAATTCTTGCCGCAGTGTGCCAAAAAAAAGACTGCACGGCTATTGCCGTGCAGTCTGAGGATGTAAAACCCTGTTTGTACTTTGCGGTCAGTTTGTCTGATACAGACCTGCAGCCTTGATGACTTTCTCCCACTTGTCTTTCTCGGATCTGATGTAGGCAGAAAACGCTTCCGGTGTGCTCGGTGCAGTGTCCAGACCTTGTTTGAACAGGAAGGCCTTGACGTCGGGCAGAGCGAGCACAGCGACGACTTCCTTGTTCAGCCGGTTGATGATGTCGCGCGGAGTTTTTGCCGGCACTAGAATGCCGTACCAGTTGTTGGCCTCGAATCCTTTGAGGCCAGCTTCGGCGATGGTGGGCAGTTCCGGTACCAGCGCCGAGCGTGTTGCCGTGGATACGGCGAGTGCGCGCAGTCGCCCCGACTTGATGTGCGGCATGGCACTGGCCGCGGTCGCGATGATCAGATCAATGTTGCCGGCAACGAGGTCTACGATCGACGGGCCGCCGCCTTTGTAGGGCACGTGTACGATCTTGGTTCCGGCCTGCAGGTTGAACAGTTCCAGCGCCAGATGGCCGGCACCGCCCACGCCTGAAGAACCGCCGTTCAGCGGCTTGGCTTTGGCGAGTGCAATAAGCTCCTTGACCGATTTTGCGGGAACCGATGGGTGCAGTACCAGAATGTTGGTGGAATCCACAGCGCGTGATACCGGCTGCACGTCCGTCAGCGGATCAAACTGCAGTTTCTTGTACAGCGACGGATTGATCGCCAATGCAGCGATGGTGCCCATCAATATCGTGTAACCGTCGGGATTGGCTTTTGCGGTCAGTTCGGTGGCGATGTTGCCTGCCGCGCCGGGACGGTTGTCGATGATGATCTGCTGACCCAGGCGTTCACCGAGTTTCGCTCCCATGGCGCGTGCGGTGGTGTCGGTGCCGCCGCCGGGTGCAAAGCCCACCAGCATGCGTATCGGTTTGGTGGGTTGCCACTCGGCAGCGATGGCGTGCGACGCCAGCGCCGTCAGTGCGGCGCACGACAGCAGCCGCAGTAACTGTTGTTTGGTCATTGAATGTTCCTCTGTGGTCTGGTGATGCTGAGCTAGGCTGCCGTACGTGCGACAGCTTTTTTGGATTTGCGGCCGGCGGCGAGTTTTGCCGCCAGCGTTAACGCGCTGGTCATCGCACCTGGATCGGCCTGGCCCTTGCCGACGATGTCGTAGGCCGTGCCGTGCGCAGGCGTGGTGAATACCGTTTTCAGGCCGGCGGTCACTGTGACGCCCTTGTTGAAGCCGAGGAGTTTGGTCGCGATCTGGCCCTGGTCGTGGTACATCATGACCACGCCGTCGAATTCGTTTTTCAGCGCTTTCAGGAAAATTACGTCTGAAGAAATCGGCCCCTGGCAGTTGATGCCTGTTGCACGAAGCTTGTCCACGGTGGGGCGGATGATGCGGATTTCTTCATCACCGAACAGGCCGTTTTCGCCATTGTGCGGATTGAGAGCAGCCACGCCGATACGCGGATTGGCGCAGCCTGCCGCCCGCAGCGAATCGTTGGCGAGGTTGATCGCCGCGGTGATGCGCTCGGGCGTCACCAGGTCGACGGCTTCGCGCAATGCCACATGCGAAGTCACGCGGAAAGTGCTGAACTGTTCGATGACGTTCATTTCACCGAAAAAACCGCTGTGGTCGGTGAGTTTGGCGAACATCTGGTGTTCGTCGTTGAATTTCCAGCCGCCGCGGTTCATCGCCCCCTTGTTCAGTGGCGCGAAGCAGATGCCGTCGAGTTTGCCGGCGAGAGCCAGGTCGATCATGAATTTCAGCGTGTCGCCGCACAGCTTGCCGGATTCGTCTGAGGGCGCGCCTTGCGGGAACTGCGCAGGATCAATGTTGGCCAGATCGATCAGCGGAAAGTCGTCACGGGGAAATTGCACCTCGTCGATTCGGCTATAGACCGTATGCGGCACTTTGACTCCCGCATTGCGCATGCCGAGTTTGAGTACACGGCGGTCGCCAATAATGATGACGTTGGCGCAGGCACTGGCCTTGCCGGAGGCCAGCAGTTTGGCGGCGATTTCGGGGCCGATGCCGGTGACGTCGCCGAGCATGAAACCGAGGCGGGGCAGGGAAGTGGTCGAAGTGCTCATAAATAATCCAATATAATCAACTAGTTATTTTACTTTTTCGCCTTGGCCCGTGTTGTGGGGCGCCGCGGCGATATTGCCAGCAGACGCGTCAGGTCACGCACATTCGGCAGCTGCTCGAGACTGAATACCCGATCGATAACCTGTTCCGCTTTCGTCACTGATAAACCACCCCAGGCCGCACACTCGCGGAATTTTTCAGCCACTTCGGCATCACTCATGGGGTTGGCGGGACTGCCCTTGCCAAAATCGGCGCGACCGCTGATGCGCCGGCCATCGACGAGTGTGATGTCGATGATGGTGGTCATTTTCTCATATCCAGCGGCTTCGGCTTGCGGATGTACGCCGAATTCGATCCTGCCCATCATGCGCCGTACATCGCTGCGCGTCACCACCGAATCGGAGAACTCTGCAAGTCCGGCCTTGCGCTCCAGCAGCAGGATGGCCATGCAGAATTCCATGCTGAACTTGGCCTGCAGCTCATTTTTAGGATTGCGGTGAATCAATGTGTTGGGCATGTGGCGGTTGGTGCCGACGCGGACTTTGACCACCTCCGCCGGCCGGATGTCGTGTTTGACGATCAGTTCGAGCATTACGCCCATGCCGGGATGGGTCAGCGAACCGCTGGGGTGGGGCTTGATCGATACGCCGGGCATGGCAAAAGTCCACGGTTTGCCGAGCTTGCCGTGGATGGCCTGCGGGTCATAACCGCCGCCAGCCGCCTTGAAGAAACCGCGGTTGGCTTCGAGGCCGTTGTCTGCGGCGCTCCAGCCGAGCGCAATCAGTTCGGCGGCAAGCACACCGGATTCCGCGGCGCGCCCGGGGTGAAAAGGCTTGGTCATGGTGCCGAAATTTTCACGCAAACCTGCGGCCTGGCTGGCACCCAGGCTCAGCGCCTGCGCGGTCTGTTTGATGTCGAGTCCGAGCAGGCGTGCGGCGCCGGCTGCTGCACCAATGGCGCCTACGGTGGCTGTGGTGTGGAAGCCGTCGGTGTAATGCCGCGGGTTGATGGCCTCGGCAATCTTGGTTTCGACTTCGACAGCAATCTGGAATGCGGTCAGCAGCTCAAGTCCGCTGCGGTTGTCGCGTTCGGCCAGCGCCAGCACCGGTGGCAGTGCCGGCGCGGTGGGGTGGGTGAGCAGACCGTAGACGCGGTCCTTGGCGACAGCCAGCTGGGTGTCGTCATAGTCGTCGGCGTGGATGGCGATGCCGTTGGCGAAGGCGGCAAACCGCGGCGGCACTTTCAAGCCGGTGCCGATCACGGTGGCACCGCGATTGAGTGGCACACCCAGCGTTTTCAGATATTTACGCACAATGTGGCCGGATTCGGCGGCGTTGCCGGCCAGTGCCAGGCCCAGGCCGTCGAGCAGCGAGCGTTTGCCCAGATGCATGACGGCGCGCGGAATTCGCGACGCTTTGGTGTTGATAACGAACTGGGCAATTTCTGCGGTCAAACGCGGTGTTTTGTTGGTCATGGGCGGCGACATGGTACATGAATCCGCATGCGTGCACGCTGTCTGATCAATGCCATGCAGCGTTATGGGTGCTGGGCGGCGTAGCGTGTCAGCAGATCATGGTCGCGGATGCTGATGTGTCGGTAGCGCATGGACAGCGCGCCGCGTTTTGAAAGTTTTCCCAGGATGCGGGTAACTGTCTGGCGCTGCACTCCGGAGATATTGGCAATTTCCTGATGAGTCAGATATATCGGATGCTCGTCGTCGCTGTTCGGGTCGTGGTGGTGCGCGGCGAGGTCGAGCAGAAATTTGGCGATGCGTGCTTCCGCGTTGTCGTTCATCAGATAAACGAGGCGGTTGGCGAGCATGCCGAGCCGGGATGCCACCACCCGTACACAAAGCTGGGAGATTTCGGTGTGTGTCGAGATTATTCTGCGGAAATCCACCCCGGGGATCCGAGCGATCTCCGTGCTCTCGCAGGTCTGGATGTTGACCATGCGCCCCTTGTTTTGTGGGGTTTCGACGAATCCGAACAGTTCGCCCGGGAAGCTGAACCACAGAATGACCTCCTTGCCGTTCGGCGCGATCTTGTAGGTCTTCACGCGGCCACTCAGCAGTATGAACACGGCATCTCCGGGGTCGCCCGTGCGGAAAACGAATTCGCCTTTGCGCAATCGATGCCGGGTTGCGCGAGCGAGCAGTGCATCGCGATGAATTTCTGGAAGCTGGCCGAGGAAATCGGTAGTTGACATGGTGTTGTGTTGTGCGCTGCGGCAATAGTAGGTCGATTTTCGTTTTCCGGCGCGCGGACAATTTCATTCTAACTCCCTGACGAGCGGGAATTGTCATCCATGTGACAGATTCGATTCATAGCAGACGTCACAATGACGTACCGCATGTCAACCAAAGGAGGATGGGCATGATCGCGAGAACTGTCTTGAGCTGTTGGGTTTCGGTCCTGATATTGACTATGAGTGGTTTCGCCTCTGCACAACAATATCCAGTCAGGCCGATCCGGCTGATCGTACCTTTTGCGCCCGGTGGAAGCACGGACATCATGGGCAGATTGATCGGGCAGCAGTTGGGCGAATCAATGAAGCAGCAGATCGTAATTGACAATCGCGGAGGCGCAGGCACCATGATTGGCACTGAAATTGCCGCGAAATCGACACCCGACGGGTACACGATGTTGCTGACCAATGTCGCTTTTTCGATTCTTCCGGGCTTGCATGGCAAGCGCATGCCTTATGATGCACATCGCGATTTTGTGACGATGACACTGATTGCTGCTCAGCCCACGGTGCTGGCTGTGCATCCATCCCTGCCGGTACAATCCGTGCAGGAACTGATCAAGCTTGCAAAACAGAAGCCCGGTCAATTGAGTTTTGCATCTTCAGGCATAGGCGGTATCGGGCATATTGCCGGAGAGTTGTTCAAGCTCATGGCTGGCGTCAATTTGAATCACGTTCCCTACAAAGGGGGCGGTCCCGCGGTTGTCGAACTCATGGCGGGACAGGTGGAACTCGGTTTTGTCGGCATGCCGACCGCAATGGTTCACGCCAAGGCGGGGAGGTTGCGCTTCATCGCAGTCACCGATAGCAGGCGCGCGGTGGCTCTGCCGGATCTGCCAACCGTGGCGGAGAGCGGCGTCAAGGATTATCAGGCCGAGAACTGGATCGGGACGCTCGCGCCCGCAGCAACACCGCAGAAAATCATCACCCAGGTGCACGGCGAACTGATGAAGATCCTGCAGAAGCCCGAAATAAAGGGCAAGCTGGAGTCACTGGGATTCAATGTGCTTGGATTGTCCCCGTCCGAATTCAAGGCGATCCTGGAACGGGACATCAAATCTTTTGCGCGTGTAATACAGCAGGCGAAAATCAGAGTGAACTAGCTGCTCCCTTGAACGGGTGCCTTAGGGGTATTGTCCTCGCTGCCGGCGCATACCAGCCCTGCCGTGCGTAGTGGTTGGTATGCAGATAACACTGGAATCCGGCCTCGTTGCGGTCGTTTTCAAAGCTCAGCAGACGACTGCTCGGCCACCAGCGGCGGCTTTCGCGCCCGTGGTAGCGGGTCATCGCGCCGACGTTCGCGAACGTGATGCCCCAGCGCTGCTCGACCATTTCCTTCCTGCCGAACCTGTCGTCCGGATGGGCATGGGTATGGCTACCCAGCCAGAGATCTATTGCGCGCGGGTGTGCGGCGAAATAATCATGGAACGCGCTGGTATCGGAGTCGTCGCCGACCCAGTAAAGATAGGATGCGCCTTCCGCATCCTCATAAGGATGGTGATAGTTGCCGTTTACGCCTTCCCAGCGACCTGTCGCAGTGGTGGTATCCCGCAGCATATGATGTGCGCAGGTGATGATGATCTTGTCCTGATTGGATTCCACCATCTCGCGCCACCAGTCAAATGTATCGGACGTGATTGCGCCTGCCGGGTAACCGCCGTGCTCGCCCCGGCCTTTCGGCGGTCCGCCGTCGTTGCGATCACCCAGCATCAGAAAAAGCACATTACCCGCGACAAATGAATATCTTTCCCAGGTCCCGGTTGTCGGGTACGGCCTGCGCTTCGCATGAATTCCGGAAAACTCCGGGTTTGATCCCAGTGGATCTATCCATTTCCTGAACCACCACTGTGTATCCTCGTTCGGACCGCTGGCATCGTGATTTCCCAGCAGGCAATAAATGTGTTCTGGGTGATGTTTGCGTCCCGCGCGCATCTGTTCGACAACCGGAGGGCCATCAGCATCCGTTGGGGGGCCTTGAGTACCGGAAAGATCGCCCAGGTTCAGCATCAGGTCCCAATCGAAAGCCTCGCCACCATCTGCGCCACCATTTTCACTTTGCTCTATGGCCTCGGCCAGGCTGCGTCGGTCGTGGCGTAAATCGCTGTGCACGTGGCAGCAGCCGCATGCCCATACTCGCAAACTATCCATGTTTAGTCCTCATCGGCATATGTCGTGTTGTGCGTTGCGGTAATGATGTTGCTTCGGCCGTCTTGTTTGCAGCTAGAGGATTCTAACGCCACTGCCATTTGCCAATTGTCATCCAGGTGGCAGATTCGGTTGCCGGTCGCCGCCACAATGCATTGATGACCAGACCATAAAGGATATGCGCTATGGCAGACATTACCGTTCCACGTGGGCTTGATGGCGTTATTGTTGACGAGACGCGCATCTGCCTGCCAGACAAGAAAACAGACCGACTCTACTATCGCGGTTACTCCATTGAGGAGCTTGCAGAGCATGCAAGCTACGAGGAAGTGGCGTATCTCGTAGTCCATGGAGAGCTTCCCGACGCCGCTCAACTTGCGGAGCATTGCGAAGCCGTGGGGCGCGCTCGTTCGTTGCCGCGGCAGCTTGCTGCGGTGCTTGAGCTCGTGCCCAAAGAGACGCACCCGATGGACGTGCTGCGCACGGGATGTTCCATGCTTGGCAACATTGAGCCGGAAACCAAAGACCATGATCTTGCTGCTGTCGGTATCCGACTCTCCGCGTGCCTGCCGTCGATGCTGTTTTACTGGTTCCATTTTCATGATTCGGGAAAACGCATAGACACGGATACCGGCGAGACCGGCCTGGCCGCACATCTTCTGCACCTGCTGCACGGGAAGGTGCCGTCCGAACTGGTACGCCGGGCGCTGGAGGTTTCGCTGATCGGCTACGCGGAGCATGATTTCAACGCGTCGACGTTTGCCGCTCGCGTCGCGGCGTCCACCCTGACCGATGCGTACTCGGCGTTCATCGCCGCCAGCTGCACGCTGCGCGGCAGCCTGCATGGCAGTGCAAACACCGCCGTGCTGCGGTTTCTCGAGCCATTCCAGGCGCCGGAACAGGCCGAATCCGCGGTCCTCGAAATGATCGCGCAGAAAAAACGCATACCAGGTTTCGGTCAGCGCGCCTATTCTAAAGCCGATCCGCGCAATGCAATCAATCGCCAGTGGGCAAAAAAGCTGGCCGATGAACGTGGCAGCCGCAGCCGATACGACGTCGCGGAGCGCGTCGAAAACGTACTCATGCGCGAACGCAGCATGTTTGCCAATCTGGATTATTACTCCGCGCTGATTTACCGGGATTGCGGACTGCCGGCGGGGCTGTTTCCGCCGATGTTCCTGCTCGCCCGCGTCTGCGGCCTCGTTGCGCACATTGCCGAGCAGCGCGCCAACAACCGCATCATCCACCCCAGTTCGCTTTACATCGGACCCGCCATGCGCCGGTATCCGGCCGGCGATAAACAATCCAGGGTCTCCTGACATGAAATTTGAACGCGAAATCAGCGAGCATGCGAAACGTGCCGTGCGGGCGCAGGCGATGGGCGGGGCGGACAAGCTGGCGAAGCGCGCGAAAACCGGCGCACTGAACGTGCGCGAGCGCATCGATTATCTTCTCGACGCGGGGACGTTCCGCGAATCCGGGATGTTCGGCGTGTCGTACATCCCTGGCATGCGCGAATCCACGCCGTGCGACGGCAAGGTCACGGGCTTCGGCAAACTCGAAGGCCGTCGCATCGGCGTGGTCGGCTACGACTTCACGGTCAAGGCCTCGTCGTCGAGCTATACCAACAACCGCAAGATGGGGCACATCAAGGACACCGGCACCCGACGCGGCTTTCCCGTGGTGTTCCTGGGCGAATCCACCGGCGTGCGCATGCCCGACATCATGGGCGAGGGCATGGGCATGAACGTCGAAGGCAACCGCTTCCTGCGCACGCGCGAGGCGCCGTGGGCGGCGGCGGTGCTGGGCAATGCCTTCGGCTCCGCGGCGTGGCATGCCTGCTGTTCGGATTTCTGCGTGATGCGCAAAGGCGCGGTGATGGCGGTGGCCAGTCCGCGCGTGGTGTCGATGGCACTGGGGCGAGAAGTCAGCGCCGAAGAGTTGGGCGGCTGGCAGGTGCTGGCTGAACATTCGGGCTTTGCCGACCTGATTGTCGATACCGACCAGCAGGCACTGGATGCGATCAAGTGCTTCCTCGGCTATCTGCCGACCAACAACCGGCAGCCGCCTCCCGTCGCCCCAGTGCCGGAAGGATCCGATGCGCCGGTCAGGGACATCTTCGCGCTGATCCCCGAGTCCGCGGCGCAGGTGTACGACATGCGCAAGGTGATCCGCGCTTTCGTCGACCTCGACAGTTTTTTCGAGATCAAGGAACGTTTCGGCCGTAGCATCACCACGGCATTGTCCAGGATAGACGGGCGCTCGGTTGGCATCATCGCCAACAATCCGCTGTTCAAGGGCGGCGCGATGGATGCCGACGCCTGCAGCAAGGCGGCGGATTTCATCGTGCTGTGCGATTCATTCAACGTGCCACTGGTATTCCTGCAGGACCAGCCGGGCTTTCTGATCGGCCCCGAGGCGGAGAGACGCGGCGTCATCGGCAAGGTCATCAACTGGATGAACGCGCTGCTGCAGGTCACAGTGCCGAGAATCAGCATCATCCTGCGCAAGAGTTACGGTCGTGGCTACATCAACATGGGCGGCGCCGGCATCGCCGATGAAATCGCCGCGTGGTGGACCGCGGAGGTGAGCTTCATGAATCCGCGTACGGCGGTGACGGTGGTGCACGGCATTGCCGAAGAGGACGATCCGGAGCGATTCGGCAAACTGCTCGAGGACATGACCAGCAACGCGTCGGCCTACGACATGGGCGCGGTGTTCGGCGTCAAGGAAGTGCTGGACCCGCGTGAGACGCGTGAATACCTGAAGGAGATGCTCGACGTTCAGTCCTTGCGGCTCAGTAACGGCGTGGGCCAGCATCGACTTGCAAACTGGCCTACAAGTTATTGATTTTATTGATATTTGTTATGGAGGCGGCGCCATGAAAATCACCAGCATCGAAGCGATCCCGGTTTTTTACGAACTGACCGATGAATACCACGCGCTGTTCGGATCGGGCAAGAAGAAGGGAACGATGGTGCATGCCCGCGAAGGCTGGTTCGCGAACATCGCGTTGAAGGAAAACGTGTTTGTGAAAATCCAGACCGATGACGGCATCGTCGGCTGGGGTGAAGCGTGCGCCCATCCGGTGACCAGCGAAACGCTACCCGGACTGCTGTCCACCATCGAGTTGTTCGGACGCACGATCATGGGCAAGGATCCGTTCCAGATCGGCGCGATACATGCAGCGCTGGATCATATGTTTATCCAGGGCAACGGCGGCGCCCGCTGTGCGATAGACATCGCGCTCTACGACATCATGGGCAAAGCGTCAGGGCAGCCGATCTACAACCTGCTGGGCGGCGCTTACCAGACATCTTTCGGACAACTGGCCACGATGCCGCGCGCCGAGCCGAAGAAGATGGCGCAGCACGCAGCAATGCTGGAGAAAAATGGCTATACCTGTTTCGAACCGAAGATGACAGGGCATCTGGAGTCGCTGGATGCGGACGCCGACCGGCTGGAAGCCATACTCGGTGTGGTTTTGAAAAAACACCTGGTGATTGCCGATCCTAACCAGATGTGGGGCACGGCCAAGGACACCATCGAGGTGCTGACGCGGCGCTTTTCCGGCGTGCCCAATCTCGCCATCGAGCAGCCCGTCATGTATTACGACCTCAAGGGGATGGCGTCGATCACCAGTGCGGTTACGCACAAGGTCGTCGCCGACGAGTCGATCCAGAACCTGTCGACCATGATCACGATCGCCTCGGAACGGATTGCCGACATGATCAGTCTCAAACTCGGCAAGTGCGGCGGCTTTTACAAGGCGATCCAGATGATGCGCATCGCGGAAGCCGCCGGATTGCCGGTGCGCATCGACTGGACGCAGGGCAGTGCATTGCTGGATACGGCTACAGGGCATCTCCATTCCGCGGTGCGCATCGTCGGATGCGATCCGGGCATGGATTACCAGTTGCGTATCAAGGACAGGCCGGTGGCCGAAGGCGGCGCCGTTGTCAAAAACGGCAAGGTCGTGATGCCGACGGCGCCGGGACTGGGTTTAACGGTAGATGAAAAACTGATCCGGAAGATGTCCAAGCGGCGCTGATCAACGGAGAAAACGGATGTTGATGGACAACAGAGTGCATTTTTTATCATGAGCGAGTTGAGTTCGAGACAGATACTGCTGCGCTTGATCGTGATTCTCTTATGCGGGGTATGAGTGAAACGGAAAAATTCGTAAACCGGAGGAGAAATCATGAGGCCGACTTGTGGAATACGTGAAATATTGCTGTTGTGTGTAGCGGTGTTCTGGCTGTCGACGGCGGCTGCCCAAAGTTACCCTGTCAAGCCGGTACGCGTGATCGTGCCATTTCCGCCGGCCGGTGGTACCGATCTGTTTGCACGTCTGGTGGCGCAAAAACTTTCCACCGCGCTGGGACAGCAGTTCCTGACGGACAATCGCTCGGGGGCAGGAGGAATGATCGGTTCAGAGGCGGCAGCGCGCGCCGCCCCCGACGGTTATGTACTGCTGATCACGTCATCCAGCACGCACTCTATCAATCCGCACCTCACGCGCAAGCCGCTGTACGATGCACTGCGTGATTTTTCGCCGGTGATCGTGATTGCGCAGGCGCCGAATGTGCTGGTTGCACATCCGTCGCTGCCGGTGCGCAGCGTGAAAGAATTGATTGCGTTCGCCAAGAGTCGTCCCGGCGAGATTAATTACGCCTCAAACGGCAGCGGTACGCTCAGTCACCTGACGGGGGAGTTGTTCAAGTTGCGCGCGGGTATCAACATGGTTCATATCCCGTATAAAGGCGGGCCTCCTGCTGTGACCGATGTGATGGCCGGACAGGTATCGGTGTTGTTCGCGGCGTTTCCGACGGTTATCGGGCAAGTACGTGCCGGCAGGTTGCGTGCGCTGGCGGTCAGCGGCGCTAAACGCGCGAGCGCCGCGCCGGAACTGCCCACTGTCGCGGAAACACTGCTGGGATTCGAATCCAGCCAGTGGTGGGGGATGTTTGCGCCAGCGACGACCCCTGCGGCCATTGTCAATCGTCTCAATACGGAAATCGAGAAGTTTCTGCGTGACACGGAAATGCAGGAACGGTTCGCGGCGAATGGCGCGGAGGCAGTTGGCGGTACGCCGGCCTGGTTTGCGGATTTTCTCAAGGCGGATTATGAAAAATGGGGTGCAGTGGTGAAAAAAACCGGTATCAAGCCGCAATGAGATTCGGCACGGCCGGCATTTTCGGGCAACGCTGCCCCCCATGACCTGATTCCGTGGCGGTTTATGGCCCGTGCCTCCGGGTTACTCTGCCTTGCCCTGCCTGAGGGCGCGGAGTAACCTCGGCGCGTCCATTTTCAAGACGCAACATCAACATGAAAAATCCGATTCGTGCCGCATTGGCGCGTGGTGATACGGTCACCGGCATCATTCTGTTCAGCGGTAGCCCGATGCTCACCGAACTGGCTGCTGCCGCAGGTGTTGATTTTGTCATTATCGACATGGAGCACAGCGCGCTGGACCTTGATCGCTGTGCCCACGTGATCCGCGCTGCCGATGCGGCGGGAATCACGCCGTTTGTCCGGGTACCGACGGTGGACGGCGCCCTGATCAAAAAAATCCTCAACCTCGGTGCAGCCGGCATCGCCGTGCCGCACGCCACGCGCGAGAACTGCGCGGCGGCGCTGCAATACATGCACTATCCGCCGGCCGGGGAGCGCGGCGTATGCACCATCGTGCGTTCGGCCGGTTATGCACCGGGCGACTGGGCAGCTCATGTAAAACAGGCCAATGCGGACGTCATGCTCATCCCGCTGATCGAGGATAGCGCCACACTGGAAGATTTCGAGGCGCTGGCGGCGATGCCGGGGCTGGACCTGTTTTTTATCGGGCCTACCGATCTGTCGATTGCGCTGGGCGTGCCGCATGCAACATTTGATGAGCCGAAAATGAGCGCAGCGCTTGATAAAGTCGTTGCTGCGGCAAAGAAGCGCGGCAAATACGTGATGACCACCATCGGCAATCGGCCGGATGCAGCATACGGACGCGCAGTGGCGGCGCGCGGCGTGCAGGCCATCGTGCTGGGTACCGACGGGCATCTGTTTCTCGACGTGTGCCGGCGCCTGAACGCGATCAAGAAACTGGAATGATATATTCTCATATGGTGAACGCTGGCTGCATAAACGGGTCCGAGTGAGCTAGAGTTGCGGTCTGTGCTGCACGCAGGTTTACACACTGCCCGCGGCGCGTTCATAGCAGGCTTTACTGGAGGTGCCCGATGGGCCATACCATCGCTGAAAAAATTCTCGGTAACCACGCGAGCGGCAAGCCGGCCAAGGCCGGTGAGATCGTCGTCGCCGACGTCGATTTTTCGATGATTCACGATGCGCGCGCCGGTAACGCATTGAAAATGATCGAAAAATTGGGTGCCGGCAAGGCGGATTTCAAGCTGCCGCATGTCAAACGCACCGCACTGGTGCTCGATCATTATTCGCCGCCGCCGAACATGGAAGCCGCGAATACCCATGTCGCCATGCGCGCCTTTGCCGAAAAACACGGTTCGCCGCTGTACGACGTCGGCGACGGTATCTGCCACCAGGTACTGCCTGAAGGCGGACACCTGACCTGTGGCGATCTGGTGGTGGGCACGGATACCCATTCGACGACCTACGGCGCGTTCAACGCGTTCGGCACCGGTGTCGAAGGCACCGACGTCTCAGCGGTGATGATGACCGGCAAGCTGTGGTTCCGGGTGCCGGAGACCATCCGCATTGAATTAAACGGCGCATTGCAGCCGGGCGTATGGGCCAAGGACGTCACGTTGACCATGCTCGGCAGACTGGGCGCGGAAGGCGCCAATTACCGGGCGCTGGAGTACACCGGTTCGGGTGTGGCGGCGATGGCCATCGATGACCGCATGACCCTGTCCAACCATGCCGCAGAACTGGGCGCCAAGGCGGCGCTGCTTGAAGCGGACGACAAAACACTGGCCTGGCTGAAGGCGCATGGTGCTGCGACACCGAAACCAGTCAAGGCCGATGCCGATGCGACTTACGCACAACGCATTGTCATCGACACCGCAAAGCTGGCGCCACAGGTGGCGCGTCAGCACAACATTGACGACGTGGTCGGCGTGCCCGAAGTCACCGGCCAGAAAATTCAGGTGGCGCTGATTGGCACCTGCACCAACGGCCGGCTCGACGACATCCGCCAGGCCGCGGCGATATTGAAGGGACGCAAGCTGGCGAAAGGCGTACGCATGATCGTCACGCCGGCATCGCGCGCGATTTATCTATCTGCAATGCGCGAAGGCCTGTTTGAAATCCTCACCGCGGCGGGCGCTTCGGTGGAAGCCGCAGGCTGCGGCACCTGCGTCAACATCACCGGGCATTACATTGCCGGCGATGACCAGGTGGTGATCTCCAGCGCCAATCGCAATTTCAAGGGGCGGCTGGGCAATCCGAAATCGGAAATCTGGATTGCCTCGGCAGCCACGGTGGCGGCATCTGCGCTGACCGGAATCATCACTGATGCACGCACGGTTGCCGGCGGCGACTGGCGTGCGGCGGCGTAGGAGTGGGACGTGAAACCGTTTCACCGCCAAGACGCAAAGAACAGCAACTATTTACCGCCAAGATTCCTTTTAATACCCGCTCGACGGGTATTAAAAGGAATCTTGGCGGTAATTGAGTCTTTGCGGTAAATAAGTCTTGGCAGTACATGAATAAGGATCTACGCATGAATATCATCAAAGGCAGTGCCCGCGTGCTGGGCGAGGACATCAGTACCGACATCAACTGTTCCAGCAAATACCTGCCGGGCAAGGATACGGCGTATATCGCCAAGTGCGCGTTCGAGCAGGTGGTGCCCGGATACGCGACTGCATTCAAAAAAGGTGACGTGATCGTTGCTGGCAAAAATTTCGGCATCAACTCTTCGCGCGAGCAGGCCGTGCACGTGATGCACCTGATGGGGGTCGCAGCCATCGTTGCGCCGTCGTTCGGTCGGCAGTTTTTTCGCAACGCCATCAACAACGGCATGCCGGTGGTCGAATGCGACATCGACGGCATTGTGGCAGGTGATGCCATTGAGATTGACCTGATCGGCGGGCGCGTGACGATTGCCGCGCGCAACATCACCCGCGCCGTGCCGCCGCTGCCGGCGGCGGTGCAGGCGCTGCTGGGCGCAGGCGGATTGATCCCTTTTCTGCAATTACATCCGGACTGGAACCTGAAGGGAAAAGCGGCATGAACAGCGACAGCACAAGCAACCTGAAAATCGAGCGCATCGAAATCTTCGGGGTGGCCATGCCCCTGGTCATGGAATTCAAGAATGCTTATTTGTCGAAGTCGGTGGTGAAAAGCGTCATCGTGCGCATCACCGCTACCGGCGGCGCTGTCGGTTACGGCAACATCGATCCGACGCCGGGGTATTCCAAGGAGGATACCGAGGCCAGTCTGAAAATGATCCAGTCACGACTGGCGCCGGCAGTAATCGGCATGGATCCGACCAATCTCCATCGCATTACCGCGAAGCTGGAATCCACGGTTTCAGGATTTCTCGATGCCAAGGCCACCATCGACATGGCCTGCACGGATCTCGCGGCGCGGGTGGCTGGTGTGGCAGTGCATACCTGGCTCGGTGGAGCCGTGAAGGAGCAGTTGCTGTTCAATGCCTGGATCGGCATTCAGCCGCCGGATGTTGCCGCGAAGGAAACGCTAGGCTGGCAAAAGCAGGGTTTCCGCTCGTGCAAGATCAAGGTCGGCGGTGACATTCATGCCGACCGTGATCGCGTCAAGGCGGTGCGCGAAGCCGTTGGCCCCGAATTCAATATCCGTATTGATGCCAATGCCGGTTATGACGTCGATGCGTCGATCAAGCTGGCAGAGCTGGTGGCGCCGTACAAACTGCAGTTGTTCGAGCAGCCGGTCCCGGCCGATGACATTGCCGGCATGGCGCGCGTGCGCAAGGCTGCCAACGCGGTGGGCGTGCCGATCATGGCCGACGAATCAGTGACCGATCATGCCAGTCTGATCAACATCATTCGCGCTGATGCGGCTGACATCGTCAAGGTCAAGGTCATGAAGCAGGGTGGCTTCCTTAATACCCGGCGCATGATTGCCACTGCGGAAGCTGCCGGCATCCGCTGCGTGGTCGGCCATGGCTTTGGCCTCGGCGTCAACACCATGGCGGAAATCATGCTGGCGGCAACATCAAGCAATGTGCTCGACGGGTTGGAATGCGTCGGGCCACTGAAAACCAAAGACGATATCGTCACGCAAAAACTGGATCTGTCCAAGGGCAGCATCATGCTGCCGCAGGGGCCGGGCCTGGGCGTCACGCTGGACGATGCCAAACTCACGAAATACAAATTCGAAGTGAATAAAGCCGCCTGACCGAGCAGCGTTGCGGCGGCATACCCTGGGGAGGGGGCGTTCTATGCAAGTGAAACAAGGGATTGCAGCATTGGTTCTGTGCGGCGTCAGCGCAGTGGCTGCGGCGCAAACTTATCCGACGCGGCCGATCACAATATTGTGCTGGTCGGCTCCGGGTTCGCCGGTGGATATTTATTCGCGAACGATGGCGAAACTGCTGGTTGCGGAACTTGGGCAGAACGTCCTCGTCGAGAATCGTACCGGCGGTTCGGGGTTAATCATGGTCAACGCGCTGGTGCGTGGCGCCAGTGATGGCTATACCATTGCTGCCAATACGCTGACGCTGGCCACGCTGTTCAGTGAAAAGAACACGCAGTTCAAACCAGCTGACTTGCAGCTGATTGCGCGTTCGCAGATTGATCCCTACGGTCTGGTCGTGCATACCTCGACGCCGTTCAAGAGCATAGAACAGCTGGTTGCCTTCGCGCACAAGAAGCCCGACTTCATCAACGTCGGCGGACCATTTACGATGAGCTCGCATCGCGTGGCCTGGGAAATATTTTCCGGGATTGCCAAAATCAAAACCACTTGGGTGCCTTATCCTGGTGGCGGCCCGGCACTGACCGCAGTGGCCGGCGGCCATGTCGATGCCGCGGCCACCAATCCCGGCAACGTGAAGCCGATGATCGACGCGGGCAAGGTGCGGGTGCTGGTGGTGTCGTCTGAAAAGCGCCTGGATGATTTTCCCGATGTGCCGACCTACAAGGAAAAGGGCTGGGATGTGGTGCGTTACCAGTGGCGGGGATTGATGGCCAAGTCCGGTACGCCCAAGCCGGTGATCGACCGGCTGGCGGTTGCGGTGCAGAAAGCGCAGCAGACTGCAGAATGGAAAAATTATCTGAAACGCGTCTCGCAACTCGACGGCTATCAGGGTCCTGCTGAATTCAGCGCACAGCTGCAGCAGGACGTCAGGGAAACCGAGGCGGTGAAAAAGAGGCTGGGGCTTTAATACGTGAAGGGTGAAGGGTGAAGAGTGAAGAGTGAAGAGTGAAGGGGAAAGCGAGAAAGGTGTGGTGATGAATTCAAAATTGACGGTACGGCAGCAGTTGCGCAAACGACTGACTGAGGGCGGGATGGTCGTGGCGCCTGGCATTTACGACGCCTATGGCGCGCGGCTGGTGCAGCAGGCGGGTTATGACGCGGTATACATGACCGGCAACGGTGTGTCGGCGTCATTGCTAGGCCAGCCCGATGTCGGTATGGTGGATTTGACGCTGTTTGCGGCGCATGCCCACCGTGCGGCAGCTTGCGTGGATATACCGCTGATCTGCGATGCCGACACCGGGTATGGCAATGCCGTGAATGTGCGCCACACGGTGCGTGAATTCGAAAGCGCCGGTGTTGCGGCCATCCATATCGAAGATCAGGTGGCGCCGAAGCGTTGCGGTCATCTGCCGGGTTCACGGCCCGTGGTATCGCTGGCCGAACATGCCGGCAAGATCGAGGCGGCGGTGGCAGCGCGGCGTGATCCGGATTTTCTGATCATTGCGCGTACTGATGCCGCGACCGGACTGGGTCTGGACGAAGCCATTCGCCGCGGTCAGGCCTATCGCAAGGCCGGGGCTGATGTGGTATTCGTTGAGCTGAAAAATAGCCCGACCATATTGGAGGATCTCAAACGGGTAACGGCGGAGAGCGGAGCGCCGTGTCTGGTCAACATCGACGGCGGCGGCAAGCTCGGCGATCTAACGGTGCCGGAAATCGAACAACTGGGTTTTCGCATTGCCATTTTTCCGGGGCTGGCGCGCAATGCCGCGGGTTTTGCCATTCGCGAAGTGCTGGGTACGCTCAAGCGCGATGGCAATACCAAGGACATGCGCGCACGCATGCTGACTATGCAGGAATACAACGCCGCGCTGGATCTGGGTAGCGTCGAAGCTTGGGAAAAGCAGTTCATGGCAAACCGGTAAGTTTTTGCATATGAAAATAAGGTGTTGATTTATATAATTATTTTATAACATCAGGTTGGCGTCCGCCAACTGCACTGGAGTACTGCAATGGCCGTGGCCCGTAAAAAAAACCGCAAAACACCACCTTCCGGCAAGCTGCACTCGGTCAAGGCGCGCAGCAAAAGCCGCGAACCGCAGTTTGAATCACTGCAACAGATAGCACTCGCCGCGTATGACAAGTTGCCGCCCACCGTCTGGGATCATCTGGTCGGCGGTGCTGATTCCGAAATGACCCTGCGGCGCAATCGCGCGGGATTTGATGCGCTGGCATTGCGTCAGCGTGTGCTGGTGGACGTGCGTAATATTGATTTGAGTACTTCGCTGCTGGGGCAGGCCATGTCTTTCCCCGTGTTTCCGGCACCGGTGGGCGGGTTTCTGAGCAAGGTGCACGCTGAAGGCGGACCTGCAGTGGCACGCGCTGCGGTATCGCGCGGCACGCAGGCATTTATCGCTACGGCGGCCAAGCCCAGCCTGGAAGCGACACAGGCCGCAGTCAAACAACCGCTGATTTTTCAGCTTTATGTACGCGGTGACCGCAGTTCGGTTGAAGGCGTGCTCGACCGGGTCAAAGCTGCAGGTTACGGCGCATTGTGCGTCACCGTTGACCGTAATTACTATGGCCGCCGCGAACGCGACCTGGTCAGCGCCTTGCCGGTGCGCGAGGAGTTCGGCGACCAGTCGTTCCAGGCAGCCCTGGACTGGAAAGATCTGGTCTGGATGAAGAAGCGCGTTGGTTTGCCGCTGATAGCCAAAGGCATAGCCACGGCAGAGGACGCCAAGCTGGCGGTGGAGCACGGTGCAGATGTGGTTTACATATCCAACCACGGCGGACGCCAACTCGATCACGCGCAAAGCGGCATTGAGGTGCTGCCTGAAGTGGTAAAAGCGGTGGGCGATCGGGCGGAAATTGTGATGGACGGTGGCATCCTGCGCGGCACGGATGTGGTCAAGGCGCTGTGTCTGGGGGCGCGGGCCGTCGGCGTAGGCAAGCTGCTGGGCTGGGCGCTCTCCGCCAATGGTGAAGCCGGTGTCGCACGCATGCTGGAGCTGATGGAAATTGAAGTGCGCACGGCACTGGGACTGATGGGGGTCACGTCCATTAAACAACTGAACCCGGACTGGGTGCGTGCAGTGCCAATACTCGGCATGCCGAGTGCCGTCAGTGCCTATCCGATGCTGGCAGATGCGGTGCGCCGCCATCAACGTTAAATAATCGCGATAAATTTCAAGAAAAAATAAAGCAGAGAGAAAGATGATGAAAAAAACAACAGGGTGGGTGCTGGGTGTTTTGGCACTGACCATTGCCGCACCTGCGCAGTCTGCAGAAACCTATCCATCGCGTCCGGTGCGCATGATCGTACCGTTTGCGCCGGGCGGCGCATCGGATTTTGTCGGGCGTCTGATCCAACCGCGGCTGCAGCAGGAACTGGGGCAGCAGATACTGATCGACAATCGTGCGGGCGCTTCGGGCAACATCGGCGTCGAGGCCGCGGCACGCGCGCCGGCTGATGGTTATACCTTCCTGCTCGGCAACATCGGCACCATGGCGATCAATCCGAGCATTTATCCGAAATTCCCGGTGCGTACGGTGCGCGATTTTTCTGCTGTAACGCAGGTCGTTGATGTGCCGGTGGGTTTGGCGTCGCATCCTTCGGTGCCGGTAAAGAACATGCGTGAATTTGTTGCCTTTGCCAAAGCCCGCAAAGGCAAACTGAACTACGGTTCAGCCGGCGCAGGCAGTAACGGCCGGTTGGAGATGGAGCAGTTCATGCGCCTGGCTGGCATTGATCTGTTGCATATACCGTACAAGGGAGGCGCTGGTGCTGCCGCCACTGCGCTGCTGACCGGCGAGGTTGATGTCGCTTTTGTCAGCCTGGCCTCGGTGATGCCGCATGTGCGCAATAACAAGATGAAGATTCTTGGCATTTCTGCAGGAAAACGTGTTTCTGCGCTGCCCGATGTACCGGTGATGTCGGAACTGGGTTACAAAGACATGAAAACGGGTTCATGGCAGGGAGTGTATGTGCCGACTGGAACACCGCGTGCGGTGATCGACCGGTTGTTTGCGGCCACGCTCAAGGCCATGGCCAATGCCGACGTGGTCAAACGAATCAATGACAGCGGCTCGGAGGTGATTGTCAGTGCGTCACCCGAGGAATTCACTGTGTTCACGAGAGAACAAAACGAGCGTTTTGTGAAAGTTGTCAAACAAATCGGCGGCATAACCGAGTAAGCAGAAGAGGAATGGCAGTGTACAAACTGGGAATTCTGGAAGGCGACGACATCGGACTCGAAGTGGTGCCCGAGTGCGTCAAGGTCATGAAGGCGGCGGCAGCTAAAGCCGGATTGAAGATCGAATGGCAGCCGTTGCCGATCGGCAGACGCGGGCACGAAACCCACGGCCACACCATGCCGGAGCTGACGGTCGATGCGCTGCAGCACGTCGATGGCTGGGTGCAGGGGCCCATCGGTCACAACATGTATCCGCGCAACGATCCGACCTGGATCAATCCGCCGCTGCGCAAGAAATTCGAATTGTTTGCGAACGTCAAACCAGTGAAGTCCTATCCGAAACTGCCGTCGCTGCACAAGGACGTGGATATAGTTTTTCTGCGCGAGACTACTGAAGGCATGCAATCGAGCAGCGTGGTTTTTGCGGGCGCCGGTGAATTCCAGCCCAACGATGAAATTGCCATCGGCATGCGGGTGGTCACGCGCAAGGGCGCCAGCCGCGTTGCCCGCGAATCGTTCGAGATCGCGCGCACGCGCAAGCGTAAAAAGGTGACGGCTTTGCACAAAGAGCCTGTATACCGGCTGGTGTGCGGCATGTTCGCGCGGGAATGCCGGAAAATGGCAAAAAATTATCCTGACGTCGAATTCGAAGAAGTGCTGATCGACGGTTTTGCAATGAAGGCAGTGATGAAGCCACAGCAATTTGATGTGGTGGTGACGACCAATCAGTTCGGCGACATCATGACCGATCTGGGCGCAGGTCTGGTGGGCGGACTGGGTCTGGCGCCGGGTCTGGTAGTCGGGGAAAAGCAAGCCATGGCGCAGGCAACACATGGTTCGGCGCCAGATATTGCAGGCAAAAACATTGCCAACCCCTATGCCATGATCATGTCCGGGAAAATGCTGTTCGAATGGCTGGGGCGCACGCGCAACGACCCGAGCGCGACAAAGGCGGCGGCATTGATCGATGCGGCAATGGACAAGGTGATCGCCGAAGCGCGGCATCTGACCGGTGATCTGGGCGGCAAGGCAGGCACCACGGAAATGGGTGATGCCGTTGTTGCGGCACTATGATGCACAGCAGGCGAAAACCGCGGTAGACTCGGGCCTGATAAACCGTACGCAAGATGCGGTGAAACTTCCCGATCATAATCGGGTCATACTTTCGGGGCATAGCCTGTGCGGGTATTTTTCGCCGACCGGAAGTTACGGGCTTAAGAAAACTTAAAACGAGGAGGCAACACCATGCATAAAGCTTTACGCGTTATTTTGACTGCGGGTTTCGCAGTTGCTGCAGCATCTGCCGGTTTGGCGCAGGCAGCGGCCTATCCGGAGCGACCGGTGCGTTTGATCGTGCCATTTGCACCCGGTGGTGCGTCGGATTTCGTTGCGCGCATCATTCAGGACAAGCTGGGCAATGAACTGGGACAGCAGATTGTCATTGACAACCGGACAGGTGCTTCCGGGTACATCGGTGTCGAAGTGGCTGCGAATGCAGAGGCCGATGGTTATACCGCTTTGCTTGGCAACATCGGCACGATGGCGATCAATGCGTCGGTGTTTCCGAAATTCAAGGTGAAACCGCTCGATTCCTTTATCGGCATCACGCAGGTGGTGGATGTCCCGGGCATGGTGGTGGTGCATCCGTCAATGCCGGTGCATTCCATCAAGGAATTGATCGCCTTTGCCAAGGCGCGTCCAGGCAAACTGAATTTCTCCGCCTCCGGTGCGGGCAGCAATTCACGACTGGCTTTTGAGTTGTTTCAGCAACAGGCGGATATCAAAATCGTGATGGTGCCTTACAAGGGCGGCGCCAGTGGCGCATCGCTGGCGGTTGCTCAAGGTGAAGTGCCGATGACCATGCTGACCTCCGCGTCGCTGCTGCCGTACATCCGCATCAACCGTATGCGTCTGCTGGCTGTGGTAGCTCCGGAACGGCTGAGCGATCTGCCTGACGTGCCGACTATGAAGGAACTCGGTTATCCCGACCATGTGGTCGGATCCTGGCAGGGCATGTTTGTGCCTAAGGGCACGCCGCAGGCTGTGGTCACGCGCCTGTTCCCGGCCATCGTCAACACGATGAAAGATGCCAAAGTAATCCAGCAACTAGGCACTGCAAGTTCAGCTGCGATTGTCAGCAAATCGCCGGCGGATTTCCGCAAGTTCTGGGAGAACGAGCACAACCGTTGGGCCAAGGTTGTGACCGACGTAGGTGCAGTAGCACACTAAAAACAGCGGTAACAGCACTGCGCGCCCATCGGGCGTGACAGTGCCGGGGTGGTGGCAGGCTGCAGGGGTTTTAAAATTAATTGTTTTAAAGCAATAACTTACATCGCAGTCTTGGCGCTGACCGCAGATGTGGCCAGCGCCGCCACACCATCATCGGCAACGGCCAAACCGATAGCGCAGAAGGCGCAGGCCAAAAAAACAGCGAAGACTACACGCAAGGACTCGGCGCAACGCCGGCTCGAGAAGCTGTCGTGCGTCCTGGGCAGTGAAGACCGCCAGGCACGCATCGCCGTGGAATTACTCGGTGGCCAGGTGCGGAGTTTTGCCTATTATTCGAAGTGGAAACCCCGGACCTGTTCGGTGCATATCGTGCGTGACGATGCCTGGAGTCAGTGGGAAGACACGGGGAGTGTCACCGTAGTGACGCTCAACGAAGGCAAAGGCGCATTCCTGATTGACCACGGACGCCGGGATGTGAAATTCCTGTTCCGTGATGTCGACCGCGAACGATTTTGCGGCATGGAGGGCAAGATTACCGGCAGCCTGACGGTAACGCGCGGGCGCGACCGTTGTGAGCTGGATGGTGTCATGGATGAAGAGCCCGCTGCGGAATCGTTACCGCCGTCCTGATCGCGCCGCACTGGGTGCGGCGATGCACGCATCAGCCGTTTGCTGATACCAGCTTGAGGCCGAAGATTCCGGCGACGATCAACGTGATGCACAGCAGGCGCATTAAAGTAACAGCTTCATTGAACAGCGCGATGCCGAGGATGGTCGTGCCTACGACGCCGATGCCGGTCCACACGGCATAACCGGTACCTACCGGTATGGACTTGAGTGCCAGGGCCAGCAACCAGACGCTGGCGATCATGGCTGCGATGGTGATCGCACTTGGTACAAAGCGTGTAAAACCATCGGTGTACTTGAGGCCGATGGCCCACACCACTTCGAGAATTCCTGCGAGCAGCAGCAGCAGCCAGGCGTTAGACATGATGGCTCAGCCAGTCTGTGCGGCACGGTATTTGTCGTAAATCACGCCTTCTGCAAACAGCGCGGCGATTTCAGCGTCCTTGTAGTCAAGTTCGCGCACAGTTTTCTCAGTATGCTGGCCCAGCCACGGCGCAGCCTGGCGTATTGCGGTCAGTTCGCCGCTGGACTTGACCGGCAGGCCCAGCGATTTCATGCGGCCGATTTTCGGGTGATCCAGTTCTACCACCATGTTGCGCGCCTTGATGTGCGGGTCCTCAAGGATCTGGGCATAGGTATAGACGGGGCCGCCGGGCACCGCAGCTTCATCGAGCTTGCCGACCCAGTATGCCGTGGGTTTGGTGGCGAATACTTTTTCGATTTCCACTTCCAGTACGTCGATATTTTTCAGCCGTGATGGCAGGTCCTTGAAACGCGGATCAACCAGCCATTCGGGCTTGCTGCAGGTGATGGTGCAGAAGTTGTGCCACAATTTGTTGTTGTTGGCACCGACCGTGACGTAGCCGTCCTGGGTCTTGTATGCCTGGTACGGTGTCGAGCGGCGGTGCCGCGTACCGGTGCCGGTGGGTTCCTCGCCGCCGCCGAAATACGCCCCCGATTCCCAGTGCGTCCATGCCAGTCCGGCTTCCAGCAGCGAGGTTTCCAGGTACTGGCCCTTGCCGCTCTTCAATTTTCCGATGTAGGCGCCGAGAATTGCGTAGAGGGCGGTGACGCCGCTGGAAATGTCGTTCATCGCGATGCCGACCTTGGCCGGCCGGCCGCCGGGATAACCGGTCATCATCATGATGCCCGACATGCCCTGGGCAACGATGTCGAATCCACCCTTGTGGCCGTAAGGACCGGTCTGGCCGAAACCGGACATCGAGGCATAGATGACGCCGGGATTAAAGGCGTTGATAACCTGGTAATCAATGCCCAGTTTCTTGACTACGCCGGGTCGGAAATTTTCAGTAATGATGTCGGCCTTCGCGGCGAGTTTCATCACGATTTCCTTGCCGCGCGGATCTTTCATGTTGACGCCTATGCTTTGCTTGTTGCGGTTGAGCACGGCGAAACAATAGGACTCGTCGTTGATCTTCGGTTCAAAGCGCCGCGAGCCGTCGCCTTCCGGAAAGTTCTCGACCTTGATGACAGTGGCACCCATGTCTCCCAGCACCATGGTGCAGTAGGGGCCCGCCATGACGGTGGATAAGTCGAGTACGGTTACGCCTTCGAGTGGTAAAGCCATGTGGAGCAGCTCCAGGTATGAGTGCGGCACTGCATCATGCGATGCCGCAATGACGGATATTGTCCGAATTATATTGCCCGAATTGCCCATTTTATAGTGCTGGCAGTGCTGGAGGAAAGCGCGGTTGGTAGTGACGTGCGATATCGCTCATAATGGTAGCGGCCCGGACAGCACAGGGCTGTGGTGCATAACAAAGATAAAGGAGAAATTACATGAACTCAGCAATTCGAAATTCAGCAATTCGCTGGATGCTCGTTGCATTGGCGAGCCTGGTCGCACTTCCATTGGCGGCAGTGGCACAAAGCTATCCGGACAAACCGGTACGCGTGATTGTGGTGTTTCCACCCGGTGGTTCCAATGACGTAACGGCACGCATCGTGTTCAACAAGATGGATCAGGTTGGAGGACAGCAGTTTATCGTCGACAACCGGGGCGGTGCTTCGGGCACGATAGGCGCTACCATAGTTTCTGAAAGTCCGGCAGACGGGTATACCGTGATGGTGCAGTCCACGACCCACATCGCCAATGCCTACATGTACAAAGGCAAGATCAAATACGACACGCTCAAGGATTTCATCGGCGTCACACCGCTGGCCAAGCAGATCGGGATGTTGGTGGTGCATCCGTCCATGCCAGTCAATTCTGTGCAGCAACTGATCGATCTGGCGAATGAAAGACCCGGCGAAATCAACTACGGGTCCGCAGGTCTTGGCAGCTATGTGCATTTGGCCATGGCGATGTTTGTATCCATGAGTGGCACAAAAATAGTGCATGTCCCGTATCGCGGCGGCGGACCGCTGGCCGTCGCGTTGATGGCCGGTGAAGTGGGGGCAACGATCAGCACCATCGGGTCCTCCATTCGTTATATCAAGGATGGCAGGATGCGGGCCTTGGGCGTAACTTCGGAGAAGCGCGTCACGCAGTTTCCGGAAGTGCCGGCCATCGGTGAAGCCATTCCCGGTTTTGAATTTACCGCGTGGGTAGGGTCTTTTGTTCCGGCAGGCACGCCACGCCCCGTCGTCAACAAGCTCAATGCCTTGCTCAAACAAACGCTGGCAGATCCTGAAGTGTCATCCAAACTGATTAATGCCACACTGGAGCCGATGTACATGACGCCTGAGCAGTACGAAAAACGACTGCAGGCGGACTACAATCGTTACGGCAAGCTGATGAAAGAAATCGGTTTGGTGAAGTAAAGTAGTTTCAGGCTGCGATGCACAGGGCAGCCAGTATGTAATCACGGGCGCCGTAATGGCGCCCGGTTGTTTGCGGCCACAGCTTGACTCATAATCAGCCGGGAATTATCGATAACAGGGGAGTAGATCATGACCAAACTCATCAAGTTCGCGTGGCGGGTGACCGCATTCGCGTTTGTTGCAGCCTCATTCGGAGTGCCCGTTGCGTTCGCCCAGAACTATCCAGACAAGCCGGTGCGCGTGGTGATTGTGTTCCCGCCGGGCGGATCGAACGATGTGGTCGGTCGCATCGTATTTCAGAAAGTAGGGGAAATTCTCAAACAGCAGTTTGTGATCGACAACCGCGGTGGCGCGGCGGGGCAGATCGGCTCGGAAATCGTCGCGCAAAGTCCGCCCGATGGTTATACCGTGATGGTGCAGTCCACCACCCACGTGGCCAATGCGCACCTTTACAAGAAACTCAACTATGACGTGCTCAAGGATTTCACAGGCCTGACCACACTGGCGCAGCAGGTCGGCATGCTGGTGGTGCATCCCTCGTTGCCGGTTAAAAGCGGCCAGGAGTTCATCGCGTTGGCAAAAAAACGTCCCGGTGAAGTTGTTTACGGCTCAGCAGGCAATGGCAGCTACGTGCATCTGTCCATGGCGCTGATGGCATCGATGGCCAATCTGAAAATGATCCATGTACCGTACAAGGGCGGTGGCCCTGCCGGCACTGCGCTAGTGGGCGGGGAAACCCAGGCCATGCTGGCGACGATAGGTTCGTTGTTCACGCACATCAACTCCGGACGCGTGCGGCCGCTGGGTGTAAGCGCGGACAAGCGGGTATCGCAGTTCCCGGATGTGCCGACGATCGCGGAGTTTGTGCCGGGGTATGAATTTACCGCCTGGGTAGGCAGTTTTGTTCCTGCCGGCACCCCCAAGCCCATCATCGATACCCTGAATGCAGCGATAGGCAAGGCACTGGCCGATCCGACGGTAGCTTCCAAGCTGACGGCGCAGACGCTGGCCCCCATGCATATGACGCCGGAGGAGTTTGCCGCGCGCATCAAGGCGGATTACGATAAATACGCCAAAGTGGTCAAGATCAGCGGCGCACGCGTCGACTGATCTTTCGCCTGTCGTTAAAAAGGGCCGGCACTGGATGCCGGTTTTTTTACGTGTCTGGATTGTAGGGGCGCAGTGATTTGCGGATAATGTGTCCGCCCCGGGCATACGGTCGGGAGCCCATCGGAGAAAATACATGAAATCTGCAATCCAAATCGCACTGGTTGCGCTGGCTGGACTGGTCGCGCTGCCCATGGCGGCAGTGGCGCAAAGCTACCCCGCTAAAACCGTGCGCGTGATCATTCCCTGGCCACCTGGCGGGGCAAACGATATTACCGGTCGCCTGGTCATGCAAAAGATGTCGGATAACCTGAAGCAGCAGTTTGTTATCGATAACCGTGGCGGCGCGGCAGGAACCATCGGTACCGATATGCTGGCGAAGAGCGTGCCGGACGGTTATACGATCATGGTGCATTCGGCTACGCATATTGCGAATCCGCATTTATACAAAAAACTTTCCTACGACACATTAAAAGACGTGATCGGCGTTGGGCCACTGGCACGCCAGGTGGGTATGCTGGTAGTGCACCCGTCATTGCCGGCAACCACAATCAAGGAGTTCATCGCACTGGGCAAGAAGCGTCCCGGTGAGATTGCCTATGCCTCATCGGGGAATGGCAGTTTCGTGCATCTGGCCATGGCGCAACTGAATTCGATGACCGGCACCAAAATGATCCATGTGCCCTATAAAGGCGGCGGCCCGGCTGCGATCGCAATTGCATCCGGAGAAGTACAGGCAATGACGGCTACGGTAGGCTCTGTCATTCCGCACATCAATTCGAAGAGGTTGAGGCCTGTTGCGGTCACTTCGGACGAGAGAATTTCGCAGTATCCGAACGTGCCGGCTATTGCCGAATCCGTGCCAGGTTACGAATTTACGGCGTGGATAGGTGCGTTTGCGCCGGCAGGAACCCCAAAGCCGATTATCGACAAGCTGAATGCTGAAATGCAGAAGGCGCTGAAGGACAGCGTGGTCGCCGACAAGCTCAGTTCGCAAACGCTGGATCCCATGTTCATGACCCCGGAGCAGTTCTCGGTAAGGCTCAAGTCGGATTACGACAAATACGCCCGAGTTATCAAGGAAAGCGGTGCGCGCATCGATTAACGGATGCCAAAGACCACATACTGCAAAGCCGGCGCACGATGCCGGTTTTTTTTTGCTTATCTTATTGTGGTGGCGCAGGGTTATACGCATAATTTGACAGTCTGCGTATCGGATCTGGTCCGCAGCTTATCGTGACGTAAAACTGAAGGAGATCGATTTGAAGTCTTTACTTAATATGACATTGGTCGCGGCTGCCGTGACATTTACCGTGCCGGCCGTTGTGCTGGCGCAAGCCTATCCAGCCAAAACCGTGCGGGTGGTGATTCCGTGGCCGGCCGGCGGATCGAATGATGTGGTGGGCCGCATCGTGATGCAGAAATTGTCGGAATCTCTGGGCCAGCAATTCATTGTCGATAATCGCGGCGGTGCTTCGGGCTCGATCGGTGCCGATCTGGTTGCCAAGTCGCCGGCGGATGGTTACACCATCATGGTGCATTCGACCACCCATGTTGGCAATGCGCATATATACGGCAAGAAGCTGGGTTATGACACGCTGAAAGATTTTACCGGCGTGGGCATGCTGTCGGCGCAGTCGGGTGTGCTGACCGTGCACCCGTCATTACCGGTGAAATCAGTAAAAGAGTTCATTGCATTGGCGAAAAAACGTCCTGGGCAAATCAATTACTCATCATCGGGTAACGGCAGTGCACCGCATCTGCAGATGGCGCTGCTGATCTCGATGACCGGCATCGATATCGCGCATATCCCGTACAAGGGCGGTGCGCCGCAGGTCACGGCGTTGCTGGCCGGTGAAACGCAGGCCTCGTTTGCCACGATAGGCACGGTCATCACTCACATTCGCAACGGCAAGTTGCGTCCCCTTGGGGTAGGCTCCACCAAACCGAGCAAGGCGTTGCCGGGTGTGCCGACGATTGCGGAAGCTGGTGTGCCGGGCTACGAAATGAGTCCATGGATCGGCGTGTTTGCGCCTGCAGGTACTCCGACGGCGATTGTTGCCAAACTTAACAGCGAGATCAACAAGGCACTGGCGTTGCCTGATGTGGTGCAGAAACTGGAGCATTCAGCACTGGACCCCGCGCCAGGCACCTTAGATCAGTTCAACGCGACCATCAAGGCCGACTATGAAAAATACGGCAAGCTGATCAAAATGACCGGCGCAAAAATAGAATGATCCCTGCCTGAGCAGCGTGCATGTCAACTTACCGTGCGGCGCGGTGGTCATGGGCCACCGCGCATTTTTATTTCAGATCAGGAGTTGATTAATGAATCTCGGCATCAAGGGAGAGACGGCACTGGTCGTAGGCGCCAGCGAAGGTATTGGTTATGAGAGTGCCAAGGCGCTGCTGGAGGAGGGGGCAGATCTGCTGATCTGCTCACGCAATGCGGAAAAACTGCAACAGGCGGCGGCACGACTGGAACAGGCGACCGGCGGCAAGGTGCGCTGGTTTGCCGCGGACGTTACCCGTGCGGCAGATGTTGGGGCGCTGCGGGCATGGCTGGAAAAACAGACGAAGCAGCTGGACATACTGGTGTCTGCCGTCGGCGGCAGCCAGCGCGCGCTGTTCGAGGAACTCGACGATGCCGCCTGGTACGCCAACTACGAGTACAACGTGATGGGCACGGTGCGCGTGGTGCGAGCAACGCTGGAACAGTTGAAAAAATCGGTCAAAGGCGGACGCATCGTCATCCTTGGCGCGGCAGGACCGCGCATGCCTTATCCGAATCAGCTGGTATCGAATGTCCACAAGGCCGGCCTGATTGCGCTGGTCAAAACCCTGGGTGTTGAATTCCAGCCTCATAACATACGCGTGAATTCAGTATCACCGGGGCGTACGATGACCGGGTTGTGGACCAAGCGCATAGATCAACTGTCAGCGGAGCGCGGGGTACCTCCGGCAGAGATCGTCAACGAGTTTTCCCATGAAATACCGATGGGGCGTTTTGCCCAGCCTGAAGAGATTGCGCCCATGGTGGTGTTTCTCGCATCGCACAAGGCAAGTTATGTCACCTGTCAGTCCATACTTGTTGACGGCGGTATTGCGCGCGGCCTGATCTGACGCGAGCGTCCGTAATGTGATGCATCTGCATGCAATGCACCGGTTTGCGGGTTGCCGCATATCCGCATTTTGGGCATTATCGGCGGGCGCGCAATACAACCACAACATACCGCGCCACAGGAAGAGAAATGCAGCAGGTCAACAGGTTTTACTGTGTGCTGGCTGCTGGTATTGAGGCGCTTTGACCTCAAGCTGACTGTTTACTGCTGAGTAACACCGTCTAATAATTCGCTATCAGGAAGGACATTGCAACATGATTGATCTGCGTTTGACCCCAGAACAGATCGAGATTCGCGACGCTGTGCGCGATTTCGTCAATCAGGAACTGAAGCCCGCGGCGATCGATCCCAAACGCCTCGAGCCCTTTGAGAAACCGTTGATGACGGATTTTCTCGATCAGCTGTCGCAGATGGGATTGCGCGGCCTGGGATTGCCGGAAGATGCGGGTGGTGTCGGGGCTGATCTGCTGACGTCCTGCATACTGCTGGAAGAAGTTGCCGTCGGTGACGTCGATCTCGCCGTGGTGCTGGGCGAAACTTCACTGCTGGCATGCGGGATGTACGCGGCAATGAACGATGCGCAGCGCAAGCGCTGGATGCCGAAATTCGAGGGCAACGATCGTTTTCATCTGGCGTTGATTGCCCGGGATGCTGACACGGAGCGCGGCTGGAGCTATTACCAGGCGCTGCCGGAGGATGACCTGCCGGTCGGCACACCGGATTTATCGGCCAAGCGTTCGGGCAAGGGCTGGGTGATCAATGGACTGGCGCCGTTTGTGTCGAATGCACCGGTTGCCGGCCTGTTCATTGTGCAGGCCAAGATCGAGGGTGAAGACGGCACGGTGACGGTATTGCTCGGCAGCGATGCGAAAGGTTTGACTGTCGACGAAGAGCTGCCGGCTTTCGGCGAAGGCGGCGCACATGCGCGTTGGGGGCATGGCGCCATCGCATCTGTCACGCTGGACGGCTGCAAGGTCGCTGAGGAGGATGTCATCGCGGCTGATGCGGCACGGCGTCTGCTGCACGGCGATTTGCATGCGCGGCGCACGGTGCAGATGACGGCGATCAACGTAGGCGTGTCACGCGCCGCGTACGAGGCGGCGGTGGATTACGCCAAGATGCGCTGGCAGGGCGGGCGTCATATCGTCGAACATCAGGCGATCGGCATGAAGCTTGCGGATGTGGCGATCCAGCTGGAAGCCGCGCGCGGTCTGGCATTGAAGGCGGCGTTTGTCGCGGATCATCCCGATGCAGTCAGTGAACGCAGTGTGAACGACCTGCCCTGGCATGCCGTGGCGCGCACATTTGCTGCGGAGTCCCTGCATCGTGCGACGCTGGAAGCTGCGGAGTGTTTTGGTGCGATGGGCGTGATGCGCGACATGCCGTTGCAGAAATATGTGCACGACACGCTGGTCATGAAGCATTCGATGGACGCGGATCTGGCTTCGCCGCTGGTGGTGGCGGAGGCGATCGCCGGTTATACCCGCTGAGTGTGAATAAATAATTAATTTATAACGATATTTTAAGGAACTGGTATGGACTTTTCATTGAATGAGGAACAGCGCCACTGGCAGATGGAGGCCCGAAAATTCGCCGAAGACGAGATACGGCCAATTTCGGAGGCACGTGACCAGATTGCCGACCCGAAAGCAACCTTCGACTGGGGCATCATCAAGAGAGGTTCGGAGCTGGGTTTCCGCACCCTGGCAGTGCCCAAGGAATGGGGCGGCCATGAGGCCGACTTTGTGACCCAGACGCTGGTGATGGCGGAACTGGCACGCGGTGACAGTTCGATATCCAAGACCTTCAGCCAGTGCTGGAAATGGAGCCACCTGATTGCGGCCTCCTGCACCAAGGAGCAGAAGGAGCGTTTTCTCCGGCCGTTCATGGCTGATCACGGCTACGTGCTGGGCAAGGGCGGTACCGAGGCCAATGCCGGATCTGATAACCGGATGCCGCCGCCGAACGATCTCAAAGCGGGCTGGAAACTGCGTGCCGACCGCGATGGCGACGACTGGGTGCTCAACGGCACCAAGATGTTCATTGCCAACGGCAGTGTGGCGAAACTGTTTTTCGTGGATGCGCGCACCAATCCCGATGTGGGAATCCGCGAAGGCAGCACGATGTTCATCATTCCGAAAGATACTCCCGGATTCAGCATCGGCAAGGTGTTCAACAAGCGCGGCTGGCGTTTCTACCAGAACGGCGAACTGGTATTCCAAAACTGCCGTATTCCCCATGCCAATGTGATGGGCGAGGTCAACGGCGGCGTGAAGGCGCGCGCCAATGACAAGTCTGAATTCGGCGACATCGAACTGGCGGCCAATGCGCTGGGTATCTGCGATGACGCAGTCGGCATGGCCATGCATTTCGCGCGTAACAACAAACGCGCCGGAAAACTGCTGATCGATCATCAACTGGTGCAGCTACGGCTCAATGAGATGTACATGCTGACCGAAGCGCTGCGCGCATTTGTGCTGCGCACGGCGTGGGAACGCGACCGCAAGTTGCCGGATCTCGGCAACAACGTGCTGGTGATGAATTATTCGCAGGAAGTGGTGCAGCGCGTGACTCGGGCCAATATGGAAATCCACGGTCCGGCGGGTTGCATGATGCATGCACGTGTCGACAAACTGGTGCGTGACGCGATGGTGTGGACGCATTTGGCGGGTGACACGGTGCAGCGTGTGAAAGTGGTCAAGCGTCTGCCGTTGACGCTCGGCGGCTGAGACACCAGCGGCCTGATCGCGGGCCGCAGCCGGATAAACGTGCCGCCGGAATACCGGCAGCACGCTTTTCATCCGCGGTGGTGGCTACCACCGCTTTGTGTTGCGTGCGCGAATCCGATAGGGGGTGCTCGACAACATTCCTGCGCAGGTGTACACAGTGCTGCAGTTGCTGCGCGCGATCCGTGTAAATCCGAATTTCGGCCTGACAAGCGTATCAGCCCGTAAAGCAATATAAATTGTTGATTATAAAGGTTTTTTATGAAGTTCGAGCTGACTCCAGAACAACGCAGCATGGTCAACGCCGTGCGCGAACTGACCCAGGACAAGATCAAGCCGCGTGCGCTGAAATACATGGATGGCACGTTTCCCTGGGAGAACATGAAAGAACTGGCCGGGATCGGCGTGCTGGGCATGGCGGTGCCGGAAGAATATGGCGGTCTCGGCCTGCCGGTGCTGGATACGGCGCTGGTGCTGGAGGAAATCGCCAAGGGCTGTTACGTCACCGCCATGGCGGTGCTGGGCGAAGTCGGAGTGCAGACCAAAATCATCGACAACTATGCGCCGGAGAACATCAAGCGCCGGCTGCTGCCCGGCGTGTGCAGCGGTGACACCATGCTTGCCGTGTGCATGACCGAACCGCATGCGGGGACGGACGTCGCTAATTACCGTACCAACACCGACATCGTTGGCGACAAACTGGTGTTGAACGGCGTCAAGACGCTGATCAGTCGCGTCGATGAAGCGCAGGCTTTTGTAGTGTTCAGCCGCATCAACAAGCAACCGGGGCGCGAGGGCATAGGCTGCGTGTTGATCGAGCGCGGCACGCCGGGCTTTGAATGCACGGCGCGTTACCACACCATGGGCGGCGAGAACCTGGCCGAAATTCGTTTTGAAAACTGCGAATTACCGCTGGAGAACCTGATCATCCGTGAGGACGGTTTTCGCCGACTGCTCAACGCCTTCAACACCCAGCGCTGCCTCAACCCGAGCATTTCACTGGGGCTGGCGGAAGGGGCGTTCGAAGAAGCCGTGAAATACGCGCGCGATCGTGAAGCCTTCGGTCGCACGATCGGCGAATTCCAGGTGATACGCCACAAGCTGGCGGAGATGTATCGTGACATAGAAGCGAGCCGCTCCATCCTGTATCGCGCTTGCGCGACGGCAAATCCGTTTCCGGATCCGTACATGGCGGCCATCGCCAAGATTACCGTGAATGAAATGTCGCTGCGCGTGACCAGCGAAGCCATCCAAGTGCATGGCGGTTATGGTTTTACCGACGAATATCCGGTGTCGCGCTTTTATCGCGGCGCGCGTTACGGCTCGCTGGGGGGCGGCACCACTGAGACGTTGAAGGAACTGGTGGGCAAAAAAATTCTCAGTGACTTTGGCCCCGATGGTTTTCTCGGGATGGAGACCTTCTAGATCCTGCGGGCAATGCCGCTGACCATGGCATTCAGTGTGTCGAAGACCGTTACACCGGCAGCTTCCAGCGCTGCGCGTTTGGCGGCATAACCGCCGTGCGAGCCGTAAGTCAGTGCGCCGGCATGGCCCATGGCCACACCCTCGGGTGCGGTGCGTCCGGCGATTAACGCAAACACCGGTTTGGCGAAAGTCTGAGTTTGCAGCGCCTCAGCAAAATCTTCTTCATCGCGACCACCGATTTCACCGATGATCAGCAAGGCGCGGGTTTGTTCATCCTGCGCGTAGAACGGCACCAGATCGGAGTAACGCGCGCCCTTGACTGGATCGCCGCCGACGCCCACCCAGACCGAAGTGCCGACAGCACTCTGCGCCAGGCGAAACCCTGCTTCGTACGACAACGTGCCAGATTTTGACATCAAGCCCAGTGGTCCGGATTTCAGCGACACGTCAGGCAGGAACCCCAGCTTGGCGACTTCGGCGACGGCCATGCCTGGTGTTGAACCGCCGATCCACAACACGCCGGCTTCCTGCGTCAGTCGTTTGGCTTTCAAGGCGTCGTGTACCGGCATGCCTTCAGTGGGCGTGACGATCATTTTGATGCCGGCGGCGACCGCTTCCCGCATGGCATCCAGCAGATCGTAGGCACCAACCAGTGCGACGCTGACGGTGGCGCCGGTGGATTGGACCGCCGAGGCGCAATCAGCAAATAACGGTATCCCGTTTATTTTATTGGTATCTTTAGGCGGCGCTACGCCGGCAACCAGGTTGGTGCCGTATTCGCACATCAAGCGGCTATGCAAACGTCCGGCACGGCCGCTGATGCCCTGCAGGATGACTTTGGTGTTGCGGTCGATGCGGGGCGAGATCATTTTTGATCTCCCAGATGCGTGCGCACTTCAAGCAACGCGGCATCCAGATCGTGATGCAGCGTGATGCCGGCCTCGGCCAGAACAGTGCGCGCGGTTTCCATGCCGTTACCCACCAGCCGCGCCACCACCGGCACCTGGAGCTCGGGCACTGCTTTTAAAGCGCTGACCAGCAGTCGCGAGAATTCACCGAGTTCGGTGATGCCGGCGAAAATGTTGATCAGCAGCACTTTGACGTTGGGGCCGCTGTGCATCCATTGCAGCACGCTGACCAGTCGTTTGGTTTCACCGCGCAGGCCACCGGTGCGGATGTCGAGAAAGTTGTAAGGCTTGAGTCCGGCGCCGCGCAGTTCATCAATCAGCATCATCGACAGACCGGCGCCAGTAGTCAGCAGCGCGATTTCGCCAGCAGGATCAACCACCACATAGTCACAGCCATGCGCATCTTTCAATGCGGTTTCCAGATAGGGGCCGGACGGGTCTTCCAGCAATGCCCGCTGCGCGGACTGGCGGGGCAGTGCCGAATCATCGGTGACGTATTTGGCGTCGCCGGCGACCCAGCGGCCATCCGGATAGACGAACAGCGGATTGATTTCGATCAACAGGGCTTCGTCATTGATAAAAGCGGCGGCGAGGGCGCGGCCGGCCTCGGCCAATGCCTTGCCGGCAGCGCCTTCGAATGAAGCAGCGAGTTTCGCTGCGACTGCGGCCAGCGCGGTCACTTCGGGTGCCGCCGTTGCGGTTTTTAATGCGTCGTGGGGCAGCGTTTCGATTTCCATGCCGCCTTGTGCCGCCATGATGATGCGCACGCCGGCTGCGGCCGGGTCCAGCATCATGGAGATATACGCTTCACTGGCGCCCTGCACTTGCTGCTCGATGCGTACGGCGCGCACCGTGCGTCCCTTGGCCTGTTTGCCGATGATTTCGGTTGCGCGCGCGGTGACTTCGGCGGCGCTGGTTGCAGTCTTGATCAGTCCGGCCTTGCCGCGACCGCCGGCGGTGATCTGACCCTTGACCACCCACGGGCCGGACGGGAGGGTTGCAACATGTTCGGGGTTGTTCAACAGGCTGCTCTGCGGCACAGCAATACCGTGGCGGGCGAGCAAATTCTTGGCGTCGTGTTCGAGTAGATACATGGTTGAATTTATTATTTGTTTTTGGATTTGCGGTTGATGAATGCTGCCATCATGCGCCGTGGTTCATCGGTGCTGCGGGCTTCCACACAGGCCTCGATGCCAGCCTGGATGGCGTCTTCCAGCGGCAGCCGTTCCCAATCTCGCAGCAGGGCTTTCTGGCTGCGCATCACGCGCGGGCCGCCACGCAATATCGAGTCCAGCCAGCGTGCGACCTGTGCATCAAGTTCCGCTGCGGTGGTTATCGCCTGTAGAAAACCAATGCGATGAGCCTCCGCGGCATCGATGATGTCACCGGTGTAAACGAGTTCTGCCGCTTTGCCCCAGCCGACAAGCCTGGGTAGTAACGCAGCCTCCATGCCCGAGGGAATGCCGACGCGTACTTCCGGCATGCCAAAGCGGGCGGAATCGACAGCGACACGCAAATCGCAGGCCGCCGCGAGTTCCATGCCGAAACCCAGGCACCAACCGTTGATGCGCGCGATGACCGGCACCGGCAATGCACTGATTGCCGCATTCGCCTCATGGGTGAGGGTGTGCTCAACCCTGGCGCCGGCGGCATCGAGATCTTTCATTTCATGGATGTCGGCGCCGGCAATAAACGATTGTTCACCGGCACCGGTGATCACTGCTGCACGTAAACATTCATCTTTGGCCAGTTTCGTAAAGGTCGCGACAATCGCGCGCTTGCCGGCCATGCCCAGCGCATTGCGGCGCGTGGGATTATTGACGGTCAGGTAAGCGATGCGCCCGGCTGCACCCCGGTCATCAATGCGACACAGCAGCAGATCGTTTTCGGCATTCATGTCATGTTTACCCGGTGTTGTGTGTGTGCCTGTTCATGGGTGACCGCAGGGGCGACCAGCCGGTACAACACCCGGCGTGTGTTGCTGAACAATGAACGCATTTTTTCAGTCCAGGGTGTTTTCCGCGCCAGCAATGCGGCGGGACTGTCCCAGACATCCGGGCCGGTGAGCTCATATGCGGTCAGATATTTGGGTCCGTCGCTGCTGCCGCCGGCAATGCTGGCGGACATGTAGCGTCGCGCACGCAGCACTCCCGGTATGCCGGCGCAGCGCGGCAGGTGCTCGCTGTCATACCAGGCGTTGTATTCCTCGACGATGTGATCGGGAATGTCGGTGTGCACGATGTACATCCACGGCGCATCCGCGAAGGAGGTTTGGCCGACTTCGCACATCAGTTTGAAATTCATGCGCTCACGGTTATCGCCATAGAGTTTGCGCATGCGTTGCGACCACGGTGTCGGGTTGGTCACGATGTTCTGGAAATGCGGGCCGGCTTCTACGGTTTCGTCTGTGGTCTCATACCAGGCGAGATAACGAATGTCCGCGCCGTCGCTGTTCGATTTTTCGCGATGGTAGCGGCGGGTGCGCACGAAGCCGGGCAGGGCGGTCAGTTGGGGCACATGCTCCAGCTTGTACCAATCGTTGAATTCGTCTTCGTGTTCTGCTGCGGTGTGGAGGCGGACAGTAATCAGTCCGCTGGCGCTGGTGCTCATCCCTGATCAGACCGGTATTTCGAGGTCAACCAGCGGCCCGTACTGCTGGCCGCCGAACACATCACCGTCGTCCACATCACCGGAAATCACCGGGCGTGGGATGGTGATCTTGATGGCGTTCGCGGCGTCATAGTTGATGATCGCAACCACTTCGGGCTTGAGCCGGTAGGTCTTGGCGAACCAGTCGGCGTTGATCAGTTTGGCGTCGCGGACTTTTTCATAGGTAGCCCGTTCCTTGAATATGATGTCGAAAGTCAGTTCGAACGGTCCCGAGTTCTTGCTGCGGATCAGTTTGGTGACCTGCCAGAGTTTTGCCATGGTTTTCAAACCTTCTCGTAGCCGATGCGGAACATTTCCATCGGATTGTCCGGCTCGACGACATGGTTCATGTTGAAACGATAACTGGCGCCCTTGTCGATTTCGGCGGGCGAGTAGGGGAAGGCTACCGAGGTGATCAGACCGGTCCATTCCGGCACCGGGTAATGCACGGCGATGTGGCTCAATGATTTCGCCAATGAGTTGGCTAATTTTTGGTCGGGAGCGGTGATCTGGAACAACAGGCCGACTTCGTGGCCTATCGACATGTCCGGTTCCAGCACGCCCATGGCCGCGTTGCGGCCGAACTGGCGCACGTCGAGCCGGTACTGGCTGTCTATGCTGTCACCCATCACAGCGCGGATGCGGTCACGCGCGGCATTGATCAGATTTTCCAGCCAGTGGTCGAACTGACCGAGGATGATCGGATCGCGCACGGAGCCGATGACTATGCTCTGGTAGCCGGCGAGTTCTGCGCCTTCGAGTTTGATGGTGTAACGCTCGGCCTTTTTGAACGTGCTGCCCGAAACCTTGACCGCTCGGTCAGAGACCGCTTCATAGCGGGCATTGACGGTGTTCAGTACGCCTGAGGGTTCAACCAGTTCATACGGCGTGGAATTTTCATACAGATTGTGCGAGGCGACGCTGGCCGGATCGCAGCGATAGTCGGGATTAGGCGGCTCGACGATGAAATGGTCATCGGTGACGATGGCGAAATTGCAGTCGGGGTATTTGCGCTGTACCACGCACGCAGCGCCGCATTCGAGGATTTTCGCGGCATGCCAGACGGTGGCCGGATTAAAACCTTTCATCACCGGCATCGCGGCGAAGATCGATGTATCACTGGAACGTCCGGCAATCACTACATCGGCGCCGTTCTGCAACGCCTCGATATAAGGTTCTGCACCGCACATGCCGACAATGTGTGCGCTGCGATCGATCACGCCTTCATCAAATACAGGGGCATTGGCCAGTGGTTTGATGCGACCTTCCTTCAGCCGTTTCTTCAGGTAATTCCTGTCCTGTTCCGAGGCGATGGTGGCCAGCTTGAAATTGAGTTTTTCCTCGCGCGCGATTTCGCGGGCAATGCCGGCCATCCGTTCCAGTTGGGCATCGGTGCCGGCGGTGCCTGCCGACCCGACGATCACCGGAATGCCTGCGGCCCGTGCAGCAAGCAGCATCAAACGAAAATCACGCTTGCACGCGGCGTCGGAGAATTGCGGTTCGCCGGAACCTAGGTGATGCGGGCCGGGGTCGGTGGAGCCGCAGTCGGCGCCGATGAAATCGGGCTTCAGCGTCATTGCCCGTTTCATGGTTTCTTCACGGAAACCGGAGCCGAGGATACCAGTCGCAGACAGGATGCGAATTTCTTTCATGGCGGGTGAATTTCCAAATCAGGCAGTGAACGCAGCAGAGGTTCGCCAAAGCACAACGGCGGCATCATGGCCGCCGCTGCAGATGTTCTGAAGAAGAGTGTATCAGGCCGCGACACTGCCTCGAACGGTAGTCCGATACATGAGACGACGCAGCGGCAGGTCGTAATCAAAATTTGCCTTGTGCTGTGCCGAGCAGTTGTCCCACATCAGCAGGTCGCCGGCCTGCCATTGGTGCACATACTGGAACTCCGGTTTGATGATGTGCTGGCAGATTTCCTGGAGCAGGGCAGTGCTGTCTGCTTTATCCAGGTCGACGATATGGGAAGTATGGGCCTCGTTGATGAACAGGCCTTTGCGTTTGGTCACCGGATGGGTGCGGACGATCGGTGTTTCGACATCCGGCACGCTGGCGAGCTGCTCTGCGGTAGGTGTATGTTCCTGTATGTTGCGCCCGCCGCTGGCCTGATCATTTTTCTGGGCCTGGGCATTGCGCTCGCGATAATGCCGGTAGCTGTGGACGTTTTTCAGGTCTTGCACGCGCTGCTTCATGTTTTCCGGCAGCGCATCGTAGGCGGCGGTGGTGCTGGTGAAGTTGGTATCGCCCATTATCCTGCCATCCTTGAGCGGTACTTCAATCGCGTACAGCGCGGAGAGCATGCTCGGTTCTTTTTTGTAGGACAGGTCGCTGTGCCAGAAGCGACCTGCGTCCTGCGAGCCTATGGCTTTGCCCTGGTCATTCAGTATGTTGGACACGATCAGGATTTCCGGATGACCAGCGAGCCGGTTTTCCTTGCGCACATGGTGTTCCAGGTAACCGAAACGGGCGGTGAAGGCGATCTGCTGCTCTGGGGTGATCTGCTGATTACGGAAAAAAGCGACTTCGTTATCAAAAAATATCTTGGCAATTTGCTCGAACATCTCATCGGTCAGCGGCCGGGTCAGGTCCACGCCGGAAATTTCCGCGCCGATATGCTTGCCTATGCGATTTACGGTGATCATGCGATTCCTCTTCGGTGTATGCGGCGTCGTGCAAACTTTCGGCAATGCTAGCAAAACTGTTCTATGCGATAAAAGAATTATTATGCATATTGCCATATGATTTATGTATAGTTGAGGCGTGACTCTCAAACAGCTGCGCTACCTGCGCGAAATTGCCCGTCATCAGCTGAATATCTCGGCTGCAGCAATTGCCCTGCATACCTCGCAACCGGGCGTGAGTCGGCAGTTGCAGTTGCTGGAACAGGAGCTGGGGGTCGACTTGTTGGTGCGACGCGCCAACCGAATTCTGGAGCTGACCGAGCCTGGGCACGCCATTCTGGCCGTCGCGGAACGCTTGCTGGGTGAAACGGAGAACATCGCGCTGATCGCGGCCGATGCGCGCAACGAAGGGGCAGGGCGGCTGGTGCTGGCCACCAGCCATCTGCATGCCCGTTATACCTTGCCGGTCCCGGTGCGGATATTTGCGCAACGTTATCCCGACGTGCAGCTGCATTTGCTGCAGGCCGATTCCGACGACATACAGAAACTGGTTGAGTCACGGGATGCCGATATCGGAGTCAGTACCGAACTGGGACACGACAATCCTGCGCTGGTCGTGCTGCCGGCGGCTGTGATCCGGCGTAGCCTGATCATGCCCCAAGGGCATGCGTTGAGCCGGAAGAAACATCCGGGGCTGGATGATATTGCGCGTTATCCCATCGTCAGCTATCACCCGCGGTCGCGCGGCGGGCAGGTCATCGCGCAGGCCTTTCGTGATGGCGGCGTCACTGTGCGGCATGTGGTGAGCGCCAGCGATTCGGATGTCATCAAAGCCTATGTGACTGAGGGGCTGGGCATAGCCATTGTGCCGACCCTGGCGCTGGACCCGGCCGGGGATGCGCGACTGCATGCCGTGGACGTGACACAGTTGTTCCCCGAAAGTATGATGACCGTCAGTCTGCGTCGCGGCACCCATCTGCGTCGTTACCTCACGGATCTGATCCAAATGGTCGTGCCCCAGCTGGGGCGTGAGGACGTGGAACGGGCCATGCGCGCCTGAATATGTTCTGTGGGCTGCCAAACCGTTAAAATACCGGTTTTCCGGAAACAACCTATGTCAGGAGTCTGTTCATGAAGCTTTATGGATCAACCACTTCGCCGTACGTGCGCAAGGCGCGCGTGCTGATACACGAAAAGAACATGCCGGTCGAATTCGTCGTCGAGGATCCATGGGCTGATGACAGCCCGATTATTATCAAGAATCCGCTGTCGAAGGTGCCGGCGCTGGAGATCGGACCTGACAGCTACATGTTTGAATCGCCGCTGGTGGTGCACTACCTTGATCACACTGACGGCAAGTCATTTACCCCGCGTGATCCTGCCGGTTACTGGCAGTCGCAATGGTGGCAGTCCCTGGGACAGGGCATCATCGATGCCGGCATCTCCCGCGTGTTCGAAACGCGTCGTCCGGAAGAAAAGCAAATGCCGGAAAAAATGGCGCGCGAAGAGCAGCGCATCAACCGCGCCATAGACTTGGCCGAAAATACCATGAAGGAAAATGCGGAATTCCTGCTTGGTAACCGTTTCGGCCTGGCCGACATCGTGATGGGCGTGGCCATGCAGTACACCGATTTTCGGTATCCGCATGACTGGCGCAGCCGCGCACCCAAACTGGCGAAATGGCTGGCAGGCGTTGCGGCGCGGCCGTCGTTTGAAGAAACGCTACCGCCGGGATTCGTCAAACCTGCTGAGGCCTGATCCAGGGTGGATAAAAAAAGGGCGCTGCGGCGCCCCTTTTTATTTGCAGCTGAATATTCGCAGCTGAATTGCGGGTAACGGCAGGGTCAGGTTGGAGGCGGACGTTTGCGCAATGAGGACCACAGCTGCAGCCCCAGCGTCAGTGCGGTGATCGCAAAGAACAGCAGGGCAACGCCGCTGTCGAAGAATATGCGATGACTGCCTTCGCTGAGGATCAGCGCGGTGCGGTACTGGTTCTCCAGGGTTTCACCCAGCACCAGTCCGAGCACCACCGGCGCCACCGGTATGTGGATGCGCTGCAGGATGTAACCCAGCAGCCCCATGACGCTCATCAGGTAAACGTCGAAGATCGAATTGCGTATCGAATAGGATCCAAGCACGCACATTACGATAATGCATACGGCCAGCAGGTGTGGCGGTACGCGCAACACGCGCACGAACAGGCGTATGCCCCAGATCTGCACGACCAGGATCACCACGTAGGCGAGCACGATGGCGATGTACAGCGCATAAATGGCTGACAAGTGGGTGCGGAACAGCATGGGCCCCGGTTGCAGCCCGTGCAGCAACAGTCCGCCAAGGATAACGGCGGTCGCCGGATCGCCGGGGATGCCCAGACTCAGCAGCGGAATCATGGTGCCGCCGGTCACGGCATTGTTAGCGGTTTCGGGCGCGACCACACCAGAGAGTTCACCCTTGCCGAAATCCTCCGGACGTTTGCTGAAGCGGCGGGCATGGTCATAGGCGAGAAAGGCGGCGATCGGGCCGCCGGTGCCGGGGATGGCGCCGATGCCGGTGCCGATGCCGGCACAACGCACCATCAGCCAGAAGCGGTCGCGCAGCTGACGCAGCGTCGGTAGTTGCGCCCGCACGTTGTCGGGTATGGCCAACGGCGTTACCCGACCGTGGTCGAGGAAAGTGGAGATGACTTGTGGTACGGCGAACAGGCCGATCATCGCGACCAGCAGATTCACGCCCTGCTGCAACTGCACGGTGCCGAAGGTCAGGCGCGCCACGCCGTCGAGCTCATCGAGGCCGATGATCATCAGCATCAGTCCCAGCAGGCCGGCTACGAGTCCGCGCAGCAACGAGCGCTCGGCCATGCCGCAGATGGTAGACAATCCGAACAGCACCAGTGCAAAAATTTCCGCAGGGCCGAACTTGATGGCGACGGCAGCCACCTGTTCCAGCAACAGCATCATCACCGCCAGGCTGAACAGTCCGCCGAAGGTAGAGGCTATCACCGCGGCACCGAGGGCAACACCGGCCTCGCCTTTGTGCGCCATCGGATAGCCGTCGAACACGGTGGCGGCCGCTGAAGGGGTGCCGGGGATACCGAGCAGAATGGCTGAAACCGAGCCACCGGTCATGCCGCCGACATAGACACCAAGCAGCAGTGCCAGTGCCGGCGTCGCTGACATGCCGAAAGTGAACGGCAGCATCAGTGCCAGCGCCATCGAAAAGGTGAGGCCGGGGATGGAGCCGAAAAACAGGCCGACCACGGTGCCGAGGATGGTGGCGCCTACAGCTTGCAGGGTCAGTGCGGCAGACAGCGCCTGGGTGAGGGCTTCCATTTAGCAGTTTCGCATTACATCAGCCACAAGCCGCGCGGCAGCGGCGTTTCCAGCAGCTTGACGAAAAACAGCCAGCAGACTGTGGTGGTTCCGGCAGCGAACAGCAGCATGAACCGCCATTCGCGCATGCCGAGCAGCACACCCATGGCTAACAGTATCGCCATCGGCGTGGCGATCAGAAAGCCCAGATTTTCCATAACAAAGGCGTAGAGGATCAGCAGCAGGAAGGTGCCCGCGACGATCCGTGTTTCGTGGCTGGAAACGGATTTGACTGTCATTGCCGGCGGCCGGTGCGGATTTCTGAACCAGGCCGCAACACTGATGATGAGACCGATGCCCAGCAGCGTGGCGCCGAGCACGATGGGAAAAGCCCGTGGCCCGGGTTCACCTTCAAACCGGGCCGCGGGGATATACGTATAAGCCAGCCACAACCAGACCAGGGCCAGCAGCGCGATGCCGGGCCCCAGCCAGCGGTCCAGACGCATGTTTATTTCTTCTTGAGGCCGAGTTGTCCCATCAGCTTGGAGATCGAGGCGTCGTCGCTGGTGATGACTTTGCCGAAATCAGCCGCGGGCAGGAATGCCGGTTCGAAGCCTAGCTTGGCGCTGCGCTCCTTGAATTCGGCGCTGGCGACCACTTTTTTGATGGCGTCTTCCAGTTTGGCTACAGCTTCTTTAGGCGTGCCTTTGGGCGCCGCGATGCCGCGCCACATCACTACATCCACGTCATAACCCTGTTCTTTTGCGGTTTGCACATCGGGCACCACCGGCACACGCTCGGGGCTGGTGACGGCGATGATGCGCAGTTGTCCGGCATCCGCCTGGGCTTTGAATTGCGAAGGCCATTGCAGTGCCGCGTCGACGCGGCCGGCCAGTAATTCGACCGGGGCGCTGCCTTTGCCGTAAGGGACGTAAATGACTTCTACGCCCAGTTTGTCAAACAGGGCGGCGGAGGCAAGGTGCGTGAACGAACCGCGCCCCGAGATGCCCACTTTCATTTTCTGTTTTTTGGCTGCAGCGGCGAATTCCTTGAGGTTTTTCCAGCCTGAATCACTGCGCACGGCGAGTGCCGGCACTTCCATACCGACCCGCGCCACGGGATCAAAGGCCTTGTAGTCGAAATCCATGTTGCCGTTGTGATAGGCGGTGCTGATGGAATTGGAATTCCACACCACGTTATAGCCGTTGGCGGGTGTGGATTTGACGTAGGAGTAACCGACGGCGCCGCCGGCCCCTGTGCGGCTGACTGCGGCCACCGGTACGCCCAATTGTTTGCTCATGGCATCGGCCAATACCTGGGCGATGGTGGCGCTGGAGCCGCCGAACAGCACGGTCATCTCCACCGGTTGGTTGGGGAAATCCGCGGCTCCGGCAGAGCCTGCCGGCAACAATGCCATGGTTGTGGTTGCCGCCATTACAGCCAACGTACGACGGATAGTGCGCATATCAATTAATTTAGTGTTCATGCTTCCCTCCTTCGGTTGTAGTGGTCCTACGCATCCATCTGTTGTCATCCTGTATTTATTGTTATGGCAGATTTTCCTGCATACCTGGATCAGTCGTTTTTGACGAGTTCTGCGACTTCGATTCTGCGGCCTTCACGTGCTGACTGGATGCCGGCGCGGATTACCGCCAGCGACCGGCTGGCTTTTTCACCGTCCATTTCAGGTTCGCCTTGACCGCGCACTGCAGCAGCGAATTCCTCCAGTTCGTCAACGAAGGTGTCGATCTTGTCCACCTTGACCGACTCCGCTTTCGTGGTGCCGCGTTTAAGGAAGCGCAGGCCGCCGTGCAGGTCGTAATAGGCGCTGGCTTCCTTGCCGTAAATGTTCATCAGGTAATACTCGGAAGCCGAGGCGTAACTGGCGTTGAGTGTGGACAGCGCACCGTTCTCATGTTCCAGTACGAGGCTGGCGACGTCCGGGTTGTCACCGGGCAGGACCAGCTGGGTGAAACGTCCACTGACGGCTACCACCGGCCCCATCAGGTATTCGAGCACATCGGCGTAATGAATGCCGATCTGCAGCATGACGCCACCGGGCATGCCTTCCGCGGTATAGCGCCAGGAAGTGAGATCAATCTGGCCCAGACGGTCGCGGCTGATATTGGCTTCGGCATTGACCAGCTTGCCGAACACGCCATCGTCTATCTGTTTGCGGATCCAGCGAAAGTGGGCTTCACGCCGCCGCTGGTAGCCCATGCCCAGCACTACACCCGCCTTGCGGCAGACTGCAGCGATGGCAAAACCCTCGGACACCGAATTGGCGATGGGTTTGTCGAGAAACACATGTTTGCCGGCTTCTGCCGCCGCACGCGTGGTTTCCAGGTGTACGTTGTTGGGCGTGGTGTTAATGATGGCGTCGATGGACTTGTCCTTGAGGATGTCCTCATAGGTGGCCGCCGGTTTGCAGCTGTATTTTTTTGCAAACGCCTGGCGTTTGTCTTCCGAGCGTGTATAGCAGGCGACTATGTTTATTTTGTCGGAACGCTGTATTGCATCGGCCAATACGTCGGACCACCAACCCATGCCCAGGCAGGCGACGTTGACGGGTTTGAATGCCATGTTGCAAATCTCCTCATGGTCAGGTCAACACGGTATGCACCATGGCGTGCCGTGTTTCCTGCGCATCTGTTATTTGGAATCTATTTTCCAGCCGGCGCCGATGGATTCAACGGCTGCGCGTGCCACATTATCATCAAACTCCCAGTTGCCGCCGCTGACACCGACGCCGCCTATGCATTCACCGTCGACGATGACCGGGTAACCGCCTTCCATCGCGGTCCAGCGCTCCGGGCCGGCAGCCAGTGCAAGGCCGATGGCATGTGCTGTATCCAGGGACTGACCCGCAGCACCTTTGGCCGTGGTAGGGCGCTTGTTGGAAGCAGAGCAGGCCGCTTTGGTTGTTGAGGAATGCACGGTATGGAAGCGTCCGCCATCCATGCGTTCCATGAGAATCAAATGGCCACCGGCATCGGCGACAGCGATGGCAATATCAAATTTTGCTTCACGGGCCAGGCTGGTCGCGGTGTCCACCATTTTACGGGCGCCTGCCAAAGTCAGTCGTTTGCTGTTTGTTACAAACATCATTGCTCCTCTCCAGGAATTATTCGTGCGCCAGATACGATTCTTGATTTGAATTTCGCGGATCCGGAACGATTGTTACGCATGCAGTATAACGAAGCTTAACGAAGCTCGTGCGCATGCGGTTGTTGCTGGAGTCAGGACTTGCGATTTTTTATTTTTTTCGGTCGAGCAGGGGAGGCGGCTGCGTCGGGAGAGGCATGCGTGAAGGTGACTGGCGTTTTCGGCGACTCATCAACGATCAGCCTGAAAATGTCCGGCCGCGCATAATGGCCGACGGCGTCAAAATCGAATTTGCCGCGCGCGATATCATCCAGATCAAGGTCGGCTGTCAGTATGGTTTCGCCAGCGTAGTCTGGGCCGGCGAGTATGTCGCCCAGGGGATTGATGATGCAGCTGCCGCCGCGTGACATGATCAGATCCGGATCGTCACCAAAGTGCGTACTATGTGCTGCCGGATAGTCGGAGCGGCGCGCAAACTGGTTGCAGGAGAGCACGAAGCAGCGACCCTCGACGGCAACATGGCGCATGGTGGCCAGCCAGGTGTCGCGTCCGTCAGCAGTCGGTGCGCAATAAATCTGCACGCCTTTGGCGTACTGCGCGGCGCGCATCAGCGGCATGTAGTTCTCCCAGCAGATCACTGCGCCGAGCTTGCCGAGGGGTGTGTCGAAGACGGGCATGGTCGAGCCGTCGCCAAAACCCCAGATCAACCGTTCCGATCCGGTGGGCATGAGCTTGCGGTGTTTGCCCAGGTAAGTGCCGTCGGGTGCGAAATACAGCACCGTGCAGTGCAGCGTTCCGCCGTCGCGTTCAATGACCCCGATCACCAGATAAATCCTGTGGGCGGCGGCGATATCGGCCAGGCGTTGCGTGGCTGCACCGGGAACATCTATCGCGCTGTCCCAGTATCGACGGTAATCATCACGCCCTGCGGCAGTGCGATTGCCGACGCAGGCGCCGAAATCCAGGCCACGTGGATAACCGCCGATAAAGGCTTCAGGGAAAAGCACCAGCTTGGCGCCTTTGCCCGCGGCCTGTGCGGCCAGGCTTTCGGTTTTTTCCAGGGTACGTGCCGTATCAAAAGCAACACTGGCGGCTTGCACTACTGCAACTCTGGCTGGTGTGGAGGTCATGGGCGGCGGCGCCGTTCAGCGCATGATGAAGGGGTTAGGGACCTCGGTGGCCGTGGATATCCATACGCTCTTGGTCTGCAGGTATTCCTTGATCATTTCCTGCCCGCTTTCGCGACCGATGCCTGAACGTTTGTAACCACCGAACGGTGACAGATAGGACACTGCGCGGTAAGTGTTGACCCAGATGGTACCCGCCTGCAGTTTTTCACTCATGGTGAAGGCGCGGCGCATGTTCTGGGTCCACACGCCGGCAGCGAGGCCGAACACCACGTCATTGCCAATGGCGACGGCTTCTTCCTCGTCCTTGAACGGGATCACCGACAGCACGGGGCCGAAGACTTCTTCCTGCGCGATGCGCATGCTGTTTTTCACGCCGGTGAATATGGTGGGTTCGACGAACCAGCCGTTGCCGCATTCCGGTCGCGAGGCACGAGCACCACCGAGCACGGCTTTGGCGCCTTCGCCTTTGGCAATGTCGATGTAATTGAGAATTTTTTCGAATTGCGGTGGATTGGTCACCGGACCGACCTGAGTGTCCATGTTCATGGGATCGCCCATTTTTGCGGTTTTCGCAAAGGCCACCAGTTTTTCGACGAACTTATCATGTATTGACTGTTGCACCAGCAGCCGCGATCCTGCAATGCAGGTCTGGCCGGTGGCGGCGAAGATGCCGGAGATCACGCCCTTGACGGCGTTATCGATGTGCGCATCGTCGAACACGATGTTGGGCGACTTGCCGCCCAGTTCCATGCTGACGCGTTTGAGGCCTTTGGCTGCGGCTGCGTAGATTTTCTGCCCTGTGGCATCGGAACCGGTGAACGCAATTTTGGAGACCTGAGGATGTTCAACCAGCGGCGTGCCGACTTCAGCTCCAAAACCGGTGACGACATTGACCACGCCGGGCGGAAATCCGGCCTGTTCGACTAGTTTCATGAATTCCAGCAGCGAGGCCGAAGTGTATTCCGAGGGTTTCAGAACCGCGGTATTGCCGGCTGCCAGTGCCGGCGCCAGCTTCCAGGCTGCCAGCAGCAGCGGGGAATTCCACGGAATGATGCAGGCAACGACGCCCACCGGTTCATAACGCGTGTAGTTGAAGATGTCGGGTTTGTCGCTGGGGATGACGTGGCCCTCGATTTTGTCAGCCAATCCGCCGTAGTAGTAATACCACTGCGCCATGTATGCGGTCTGTGCACTCATTTCGGCATACAGCTTGCCGTTGTCGCGCACTTCGGTTGCAGCGAGTTCCTTCGATTTGTCCGCGATCAGGTCGCCCAGCTTGCGCAGCAGCGCACCGCGTCGCGTGGCAGTCAGCTTCGGCCATTCTCCACTGGTCAGTGCCTGGTGTGCGGCGGCTACTGCACGTTGCACATCTTCCTTGCCGCCGCGCGGAATTTCCGCCCAAGGTTTTCCGGTAAACGGATTGTCACTGGGAAAATATTCACCGCCGGCAGCGGCCAGCCACTGGCCGCCGATGAACATTTGGTAACGGATTAATTTTCCGGGAGCGGTAGCCATGAAAAATTCTCCGGATTATTCGAAGGCCGCTTTGCCCAGCAGGGCTTCGCGGAAACGGTATTTGATTGCCGTGCCGTCGCGCACTGGCAGCGCCATTGGTGCCGGCACTGACGAGACTTTGATGTCGCCGAATACCGGCCCGGGCTTGCGGTGGAACACGGCCAGCCAGTCCTGCAGATCGGCAGTGCTTGTGATGGTGGTGGCTGACGGGAATCCTGCCGCTGTGGCGATGCCGGTGAGATCCACACCGCGCGAGGTGTGGGCGCGCTGCATGCCAGTTTCGCCGTAATGACCGTTGTTGATTACGGCGATGGCCAGGTTTTTCGGCGCATCGACGGCGATGGTGGCAAGCGAGCCCAGGCCCATCAGCATTTCACCGTCGCCGGTGATGACCAGTACGCGACGTTTGGGTTGAGCCAGTGCCAGGCCGAGGCCAATCATGGCGGCACCACCCATGGCGCCCCACAGGTAAAAGTTCAGCGGATGGTCGCCGACGGCGTAGACGTCGTAAGTGCATGAGCCGAGGCCGGTGACGACCAGTGCATTGCCGCGGTCACGGACCAGTGCGGCGACGACTTTGCGGCGGTCGAGTGCCACGGATTTTTTCACTGCCATGTGGATGCCTTTAAAAATTCAGAGTTCGCACGAATGCAAGGCGCGAAAAAAATTTCGCAGCGCAGCATATAGGCGGATATGTAAGCAAGAAATTGTTTTCGCAACGCAGCAGTCGGGATGAAATCTGGAGTTTTAAAGGCATCCATTATTTGCTCCAGTTCTTGAAGCCTATGACCCGCTGCTGGATCAGCACGGCGACCGGGCGATAAGTTTGGAATGCTAGGCGGGCGGAGGCGTGGACGGTTTCTTTCACTTCCTCTGCATGTTCCACCGAATGCACGATGACGCCGGCGTTTTCCATGGCTGCGGCAGTGCTGCCGCCCATGGGTACCTGCCAGGGATTGAATTCCCCCCACACGCCGCGCATGGTGACCAGCATCAGCAAAGGTAGCCGGCACTCCTGGAACATCGACAGCATGTTGATGCAGTTGCCGACGCCGCTGGATTGCATCAGCAGCACACCTTTGGCACCGCCCAGCCAGGTGCCGGCGAGCATGGCCACACCTTCCTCTTCAGTGGTCAGCGATACGGTGCGCATGCTTTTTTCAGCTTCGCAGCGAATGATCAGTTTGGAGTGTCCGGCATCGGGCACATAGGCCACCTGGGTGACGCCGCTGTCTTTTAATACCTCAAATATCTGATCCGGCCACACCGTGGCGCGGGTTTGCTGGTCGGTTTGCACGCGGACTCCTTTTTCTGGAAGTGCCCAGTGTAGACGCTTTGCTCCGATGCTCCAATCCGCAAGGAGCAGCAGGGGCTCGTTTATAATCAGTGTTCCGAAATCTCCATGATGTGATCCCGCCATGCATGATCAGAACAGCCACACCGATTTGCGCGAAGGCGTGCGCGCCGTCTGCAACGAGTTTGATAACGCATACTGGCAGCAGATCGACGAAGCGCGTGGTTACCCTGAAGCTTTCGTCAAGGCCCTGACCGACGCCGGCTGGCTGTCGGCACTGATCCCCGAGGAATTCGGTGGCTCCGGCCTGACGCTGACTGAAGCGTCGATCATCATGGAAGAAATCAATCGTTCCGGCGGCAATTCCGGTGCCTGCCACGGCCAGATGTACAACATGGGCACGGTGCTGCGCCATGGATCCGACGCGCAGAAAAAGAAATACCTGCCCAAGATTGCTACCGGAGAGTTGCGTCTGCAGTCGATGGGGGTCACCGAACCCACTGCGGGCACCGATACCACCAAGATCAAAACCGTCGCCGTGAAAAAAGGCGACCGCTACGTGGTCAACGGCCAGAAAGTATGGATTTCGCGCATCCAGCATTCCGAGCTGATGATCCTGCTGGCGCGGACGACGCCGTTAAACGAGGTCAAGAAAAAATCCGAAGGCATGTCGATCTTCATCGTCGACCTGCGCGAGGCGGTAAAAAAGGGCATGACCGTAAAGCCCATCCGCAACATGGTCAACCATGAAACCAATGAACTGTTCTTCGACAATCTCGAAATACCTGTCGAAAATCTGATCGGTGAGGAAGGGCGCGGTTTCAAATACATACTCGACGGCCTCAATGCCGAACGCATCCTGATTGCTGCTGAATGCATCGGTGACGGCTACTGGTTCGTCGACCGTGCCACCAAATATGCGAAAGACCGCGTGGTGTTCGACCGGCCCATCGGCCAGAACCAGGGCGTGCAGTTCCCGATCGCGCGCAGCTATGTCAATGTCGAAGCCGCCAACCTGATGCGCTTCAAGGCTGCCGCACTGTTCGACGCCAAACAACCCTGCGGTGCCGAAGCCAATATGGCCAAGTTGCTGGCGGCCGATGCGTCATGGGAAGCGGCGAATGCCTGCCTGCAGACCCACGGTGGTTTCGGATTTGCTGCCGAATACGACATCGAGCGCAAGTTTCGCGAAACGCGGCTGTATCAGGTGGCGCCGATTTCGACCAATCTGATCCTGTCCTACGTCGGCGAGCATGTGCTGGGCATGCCCAGGTCGTTCTGATGGCAGCACTACCGCTGGAAGGTATTACCGTAGTGTCCCTCGAGCAGGCCGTTGCCGCACCGTTCTGCTCGCGCCAGCTTGCCGACCTCGGCGCGCGCGTTATCAAAATTGAAAGGCCCAAGGTCGGTGATTTTGCGCGCGCCTACGACCAGACCGTCAACGGCCAGTCAGCTTATTTTGTCTGGCTCAACCGTTCCAAGGAAAGCCTGACGCTGGACGTCAAACATCCTGAGGCGCAGGACATTCTCGGCAAGCTGATCGCCGAAGCCGATGTGTTCATCCAGAATCTCGCGCCAGGCGCGGCGAAGCGCCTGGGCCTTGGCGCCGACGTGCTGCGGGCGAAACATCCGCGTTTGATCGTTTGTGACATTTCGGGCTATGGCGACAGCGGCCCGTATGCCAAAAAGAAAGCCTATGACCTGCTGGTGCAGAGCGAGGCGGGCGTACTGTCAGTTACCGGTACGCCGGAGTCGCCGGCCAAGGTGGGGGTTTCCATCACCGACATTGGCACTGGCCTGCACGCCTATGCCGCCATCCTCGGCGCGCTCTACAACCGTGAGCGTACGGGTGAGGGCACACGCATCGACCTCACCATGTTCGAGACCATGACAGAATGGATGGGGCATCCGCTGTATTACACGCATTATTCCGGCAAACCACCGCAGCGCAGTGGTCCTGACCACGCCACCATCGTGCCGTACGGGCGATTTCGTGCCAGTGACGGCGAAGTCATGTTCGGCATCCAGAACGAGCGCGAGTGGGCGAGCTTCTGTGACAAGGTGTTGGGCCAGCCGCAACTGGCGAAGGATGCACGCTACGACAACAACACCAAACGCACGGCGGCGCGCGCCGAGGTTGTGGCGCTGATCGAAAAAACCTTCGCAGCGTGGACGGCAGTCGAGGTTGTGGCCAAGCTCGATGCCGCTGGCATCGCCAACGCGCGGCTCAATGCACCGGACGAGGTGTGGAACCATCCGCAACTCAAGGCGCGCAAGCGCTGGCGCGAAGTGGAAACTCCGGCCGGCGTAATACCCGCGTTGCTGCCGGCCGCTACCTTCGAGGGGATAGAGGCGCGGATGGATCCGGTGCCGGCTGTGGGTGCGCAGACGGATTCAATTCTGGCTGAGCTGGGTTACGGCGCAGCGGATATCGAGGCTCTGCGATCGGCGAGGGCGATTTAGCTGGCAGCGTTTTTCTCTCACTCCGAATGCTTTCAGGGCGAGGGTTATATATAACTAGTTGATTATATTAATTATTTTCTGACGCCGGCGCCTTGCCAGTCATAGGCGCGCCGGTCGAGCAACAGCTCCGGCCGCATTTCCTTCGGTGAGTTGACGCCGACCAATGCCAGATCGGTCATCAGTTCACTGCGCATCAGGTTGATGACGTGTTGTGCACCGTGTTCGCCGCCGACCGAGATCGCGTACAGGAAAGGGCGGCCAATGAAGACAAAGTCGGCACCCAGCGCCAGCGCTTTCAGCACGTCGGTGCCGCGACGCACGCCGCTGTCCATCATCACCGCCATGTTTCCTGATTGGGCCTTGATCGCAGGCAGCATGCGCAGCGGGCTCACCGCGCCGTCGAGCTGACGGCCGCCGTGATTGGAGACGACGACGCCATCTACCCCCGCGTCTCGTGCGCGCGCGGCATCCTGCGGGTCGAGGATGCCTTTGATGACGAAGCGGCCTTTCCACAATTTGCGGATCAGTTCGACATGCGACCAGGACAGGCGGTCGCGGCGGCCGGCCTGGCGGTTCAGCGCTGAGATCATCGGCACGCGCGGCCCCATGTTCTCAAAGTGCGGCATGCCGTGGCTGAGCGTATGGCGCAGCATGCTGAGCCCCCAGCGCGGACGGGTGCCCATGTCCCAGGCGAGTCGCAGCGAAGGCCGCAGCGGCGTGCTGAAGCCGGTGCGCACGTTGTTCTCGCGGTTGGCGAGCACGGAGACGTCGACGGTGAGCACCAGTGTGTCGTAGCCGGCGCGCTCGACGCGATCGAGCAGTGTCTTGATCACGTCATCCTCGCCCGGCAGATAGGCTTGGAACCAGGCGGTTTTGCCTTCCTGCTTGATGCGTTCGAGCGGCGTCAGCGCGGCGCCGCTGACCACCATCGGAATGTTGGCGCGGGCCGCGGCGCGCGCGAGTGCCACATCGCCATCGGCGCAGGCCATCGCTGTGCCGCCCATCGGTGGGATGCCGAAGGGCAGGTCGTACTGTTGGCCCATCAGCGTGGTGGCGAGTGCGCGCGCGCTGGTATCGACCAGCGATTGGGGCACGAACTGCAGTTCATCCCATATCGCGCGGTTGTCGCACAGCGAGGCGTTGGTTTCAACACCGCCGTTGATGTAGCCGAAGATCGGGCGCGGAATGCTGCGGCGGGCTGCCTCCTCGAAATCGTCGAGGGCGAGCATGGACTTCAGTATGCGCGGTGCGGATGAAGACAGTGCCGCGGTGGCGACGTTTTCGTAGCTGACGCTGGACATGATTTTGAGGTGAGTAGTTATTATGGAGTGGCGATGATAACGGTAACAGGACGCTGCGACGATATGGCTGCAGCACCGCAGGGCTTCAGCAACGGCGCCCGGGCGCGGCCTGTAGCTGGGCCACTCGGGTGCGCAAACTTTAGATCCCGGTCACAGCCTTGCTCAGGTTTCGGACATTTCATGTTGCACGGCCCGCGGCACCAGGCTGATTTTTCCTAGTGGCGCTAATGATTTGTCGGGACTTTTCATGCATACCTGACGAATGGCTAGAAAAACTTTGGCTGCTGCGGTCTCATGCCAGAACCAGTGGTCGATGTCGCTGGCTCTGAGGTTGCCCGGCTGCGCGGCAACGGCCTCGTAGTACCAGGCTTTTAAATCGTCGCAGGCGCGTTTCAGCGCAACGCCGGCAGTGAGGCCGGCATAGGGTGCGGCAGCTGTGGTCAGGTACGATGCTGCGTGTGTTGCAGTCTCTTCAATACTCAATCCGGAAATGCCAAATGTGCTGCGCCCGCGCCGTTTTTTGGCGAGGTCATACCACGGTGCGAGTTGCGCGATTTCACGCTGCAGTGCTGCGGCAAGGTCGCCATCATCCGTTGCCGCTTTGGCAAAACTGACCGGGCATGCGAATGGGCCAGCGGCGTCGCTGGTTGTTGATGCCGGTGCGTCTTCAGGAAAATCTTCCAGCACCGGTCCTGATTTGATTTCGAACAGTTGCAGCAGCGCACGTAACACCTTGCGCTGGAAATCAGGCGCATCAGGCGCGCCAAAAGGCCGGCCGAGCATGAAGGGCACCCATAACGCGCGGGGTGGTTTGATCGCTGCAGTCTGTTCGCGGATCAAGCTGATCTGCGCGGTCGCGATGCCCTCGCGCTCGAGGTAATGACCTAGTGCGCCCACGGCGCACGTGCAGTTGGGTCAGACGGGTGTCAGCAATACGGCATCCACCTTGTCCTTTTTCAGCAGCCCGGCGAGTTCCTGGGCTTTGGCCTCCAGTGCGCGGATGGGTGCGGCACCCATGAAGGCGTAATGAAAATCGGAGACCGAACCTACGACCTTGTCCGCATGCAGTTCACGTAGCCTGGCCAGCGGCAGCACCACGTTCACGTCTTCCTGAAAACCGCTGCGGTCAAAGTTGACCGAGGTATGGCTCATCACCAGTTCGGATGCCGGCGTGTCGCCGGGGATGATGCGATAGTCGGCGGCACCCGGATCGAAGGGGCGGTCACTGCGTACATGCAGGCCGGCGGTGGTGATGATGGCGACGCGGCGCTGCTTTAACGGTGGGCCGGCGACAAAGGGTGTATCGCCAAAATCCGGCAACTCGTTGATTTTATCCAGATGGTGCTGGCGTTCCCATTCGGGCAGATCGCTTAATCGGGCCAAGTCATTCTCCTAGATGAGCTACGGATGGCTTGAATATGTGGAAGCCTGCTTACGCTTGGCTCCCCGCTGGCGCATGATAGCTGCAATTCGCACCAAGGCGGTGCTCAAGAGTCGCGGTAATATGCCGATACCTTACGTTAGCAACCGTAGCGTGCGCCGGGTGTTGTTGCATGACTTGGTACGCATGTTGCGTGAATAAATACACCTAAACTTGTTACAGGAGTATTGCACATCATGTGCATACCGAGAATTCCGGGCGGCGCAATCGCGCTGGTATTTTGTCTTTTTGGCATCAACGCTGCCGTCGCGCAGACCGTCAGGAATGACGCGGTGAGTTCCTATCCTGAGCGACCTGTACGACTGGTGGTTCCGGTGGCCCCGGGTGGCAGCAGCGACGGTGTGGCGCGTGTGGTCGCGCAAAAGCTGACCGAGCAGTGGAAGCAGCAGGTTGTCGTCGACAACCGTGCCGGTGCGGCGGCCATTATCGGCACCAATATCGTGGCCAAAGCGGATCCCGATGGCTACACACTGGTGCTGGTGTCGCTACGTCACTCGGTCAATCCCAGTCTTTTGAAAATGCCGTTTGATTCAGTGAAAGATTTCGCACCGATCACGATGACCGCCGCTGTTGGCAACGTACTGGTCGTGAACCCGAAGTCACCCATCATGTCAGTCAAAGAATTGATTGCGCTGGCAAAAGAAAAGCCGGGGCAACTCAATTTCGCATCTTCTGGTATCGGCGGCGCGCCGCATTTGACAGGCGAATTCTTTGCATTAAAAACCAGCATCAAGTTGACACATATCGCCTACAAGGGCGGTGGTCCCGCGGTTGCCGATGTCGTGGGGGGCAATGTAACCATGAGTTTTGCGTCGATGACCTCGGCGTTGCTGTTCATCAGAAGCAGTCGCCTGAGGCCGCTCGCCGTTTCCTCCAAAACCCGTTCGTCACAGTTGCCGGAAGTGCCTACCATGGCGGAAGCGGGGGTGCCGGATGTCTTTGTGCTCGACTGGCAGGGAATACTGGCGCCGAAAGGTACGCCGAAAGCGCTGGTCGACAAACTGTCTGTGACCATCCGGGGCATACTGAGAGATTCGGAAGTGGGAAAACGACTGACGGCCATGGGGCTGGAAGTGATAGCCAGTACGCCGGATGAATTTCTCAAAGCGATAGAGTCGGATGTGAAGCGCTGGGCTGAGGTGGTGAAGTCGGCAAATATCAAGGCGAACTGAAATGGCAGATAGCAAAAAGCCTGTGGTCTGCATAGTTGGCACTGGCGGTACGATTGCGTCGAGATACGATGCTGCCATTGGCGGACATGTTTCTGCGGCCACGGCACAGGACCTGGTGTCGGTTGTTCCGGAATTGCACGAGGTGGCGGACATCCGGGTGGTCGAGCACTCGAATATCAATAGCGCACTGATGGACACGGCGACAGCTTTTGGGCTGCGCGATACGCTGCGGCAGGTGTTGCGGGATGATACGGTTGTCGGCGCAGTAGTCACGCACGGCACGGCGACACTGGAAGAAACCGCTTACCTGATGGATTTGACGGTTGGTGGTGAAAAGCCCGTCGTCTTTACCGGCGCGCAACGCAACGCCGACGAGAAGGATGCGGACGGTCCGCGCAATCTGCTATGCGCCGCGAGGATCGCTGCGCATCCTGAAGCCCGTGGCCGCGGCGTGCTGGTAGCGCTGGGCAGCGAAATACATGCCGCGCGCGACGCGACCAAAGTCAATCCGGAAATACTTACCTGCTTCGGCGGGCGCGACAGCGGCGCCGTCGGCAGCGTGACGCGGCAGGGTGTGCATTTTTTCGCCATGCCGCAGCGCCGCCTGCATCTTGAAGTCGATCAGGTCAAAGCCGATGTGCATATCCTGAAAATGGGGCAGGGTGGCAGTGATCTATTGTTTCGCGCTTGTGTGGCAGGTAAAGTCGACGGCATCGTGGTCGAGGCCACGGGCGGTGGCAACGTCAATCTGCCGTTCTATCAAGGCGCGTGTGCGGCGCTGGAGGTTGGCATACCCGTGATTGCCGGCCTGCGCTTGCCGTCTGGGGCACCGCATCCCGGCAAGGGATATCTGGGATCGTTTCAGAGCCTGATTGCCAAGGGAGCGGTGTCGTCCGGATATCTGAGCGGCATCAAGGCGCGTATTCTGCTGATGGTGGCACTGGCGCATACCAGTGACCGCGAGCGTCTGCGTGAAATTTTTTCTATCGCAGGTGGCGGTTGATTGAAGCGCGGCATTCGATCGGATGTTTAACTAGAGGAAAGATCATGAATCTGAGTGTAAAAATACTGACTGCCATTTTTTTCATGACTGCAAATCATGCTCAGCTGCTCGCGCAGACTTGGCCTTCGCGCCCGGTGAGATGGATCAGTCCGTTCGCGCCTGGGGGCGGGGCGGATATCACGTCCAGAGCCATTGCGGCGAAGCTGTCTGCCGAACTGGGACAGCAGTTGGTTGTCGATAACCGTGGCGGTGCCGGCGGCATGATTGGCGTGGACCTCGCGGCAAAATCACCGCCGGACGGTTATACCGTGGTGCTGGGTACCATAGGGCCGATCGCGATCAACCCGAGTCTTTACAAAAAAATGGCGTATGACCCGGCGCGGGATCTCGCGCCCGTGTCGCAAGCGGCGAATGCCCTGAACGTGCTGGTGGTGCATCCTTCGCTGCCAGCCAACAACGTCCGCGAATTTGTGGCGTTGGCAAAGTCGCGTCCGGGACAGTTGAGTTACGGATCATCGGGTGCGGGTGCGACGGATAACCTGGCGGGCGAATTGTTCAATGCGCTGACCGGAGCGAAAATGGTTCATGTTCCGTACAAAGGCGGTGCGCCGGCGATGCTTGATCTGGTCTCTGGCAACGTACAGGTCGTATTTTCTACAGTGAGTACAGCGATAGCCGCTATTCAGGGAAAGCGTGTGCGACCGCTCGCGATGACCGGCAACCAGCGTTTCGAGCGCATGCCCGAACTGCCCACGATGAGTGAGGCCGGGCTGAAAGGTTTTGAAGTCAATAACTGGTATGGCGTATTCGTTCCTGCTGGAACGCCCAAGGATGTAGTGGGACGGCTCAATGCCGGAATCGTCAACGCACTGGCGGCTCCTGATGTCAAAAAGCGGCTGCTGGACGCGGGTATCGTTGCCAAGTCCAGTTCACCCGAAGAGTTTGCGGCTTACATCAGCGCCGAAACTGCAAAATGGGCGAAAGTGATCAAGGACGCGAAGATCACGCTCCAATAGGAAGTGGCAGGAGATACCGCGCAATTCCCGAGAGGATTATCGACCGTACAAGGCGGCGGTCCAGCGCGCGATTTCGAACAATTGCCGGTCCGTGTCACGCCGGGTAACCAGTTGTACGCCGATGGGCAGTTGGTTGGCGCCCTTGAACAGCGGCAAAGTCATCGACGGGTTGTGGCATGCCGTCCAGATCGAACTGAACGACGCGGAGCCGGTGGCATTCAGACCGACTGGCGCCTCACCGGCAGCGGAAGGCGTGAGAATGACATCGTAATTCTCGAAAACATTGTCCAGCATCAGCCGGAGTTTCTCGGCCTGTGCGCGCGCTTCTCGATATTGTTCAAACGTGTAAGCGAGCCCGTGCTTGAGGCGATTGTTGCGCAAGGTGTCACTGATGCGCTCGGCATGATGCAGCAGTTCCCAGGCACGGTTGCGCGCAAATTCGAAACTGGAAATCCGCTGGTGAATTTCATCGATCGGATCAAATGCCGCAGGCAGTTTCAGTTCAGTGACTTTGGCGCCGGCCTCTGACATCGTTTTGGCGCAGTTGTCGATGGCCGATCTGGTCGCGGCATCCGTTTCTTCCCAGAACTGGGTGCGGCATACACCGACACGCGGCGGACTACAGGGTTGTGGCGACATGGGCTCAGAACTGACTCCGGCCAGCACATTGCGGTACAGCGCCACGTCCTCGACCGAGCGCGCAATGATGCCCAGGGTATCCAGTGATCCCGCAGCTTCCATTACGCCGGCCAAGCGTAAATCACCCCAAGTGGGCCGGTAGCCGAAACAGCCGTTGTAGGCGGCCGGGCGTACGGTTGACCCTGTGGTCTGTGTGCCGATTGCGAGCGGGACCATGAGGTCGCCGACAGCGGCAGCGGAACCGCTGGAGGATCCGCCGGGCGTGCGTCGAGCGTCTTGTGGGTGCACGGTCTTGCCGGGATGCCGGTTGGCGAACTCGGTGGTGACGGTCTTGCCCATGATCAGTGCGCCGGCGCGACGGGTCAGGGCAACACAGGCCGCATCCATGTGCGGCCGATAGCCGGCATGTATAGTCGAGCCGTACTCGGTGGGCATGTCCGCGGTGTCGATGATGTCCTTCATGCCCACCGGCACACCGTGCAGCGGGCCGCGCGCCGGTCCTTTATCGAGCGCTTTGGCCTGCTGGATGACCAGCGCGGGATCGAGGAATTGCCAAGCCTGCACCTGCGGTTCGCGCTCGGCTATGCGCTCCAGGCAGGCACGGGCCACGGCTTCGGCGGTGGTTTTTTTATTGGCGATGGCCGCAACGATGGCGGCGGCAGTCAGTTCATGCAGTTCAGATTTCAATGTTTAATCTCCACGTAGACGTGATGAAGGGGCACGTCAAAATCTTACTCCGCGTCGCTGCGTACATGCAGGCCAGCGGTGGTGATGATGGCGACGCGGCGCTGCTTTAACGGTGGGCCGGCGACAAAGGGTGTATCGCCAAAATCCGGCAACTCGTTGATTTTATCCAGATGGTGCTGGCGTTCCCATTCGGGCAGATCGCTTAATCTTGCCAAGGTGCTTTCCTTTTCTGGCTGCTGTTCATTGATGATGATCCAAAAGAGACTCTACCAGTTCGGTTTCGGACCGAGTCATCGATTGGGCGTGTGGCAGCAGATTGTTTTCCCAATGCGCCCGGTTCCACACATTCTTGCCATGGTAGATGTACGTGTAAAGATCGGGACGGTCAATGGTCACGAGTTTGCTCGCCATCGCCATGTTGCCGATGACTGGTGTATCCGATCCGCGGGGCAGGTCGGGATAGTTCGGCACGGCGGTGCGTTCAGCCACCAGACAGTTTTCCCAGAGGCGACGCGCCGATAGAAATGCTGATCGTGTTGTTTCATCGTACAGCGTGAGGCGTGCCAGTATGCATCCTTGCATGCCTGTGCTGCTTATGGCGCTGATCTGTTCGGCCAGACGCGTCGGGGCATGCCAATCATCATCGTCCCATACTGCTACGTAGTGTCCATGTGCAGCTTGCAGCGAGATATTGCGCAGGGCGCCGACATTCAGTCTTGGTGATGCTGGCACCTCCACCGTGCGGATGGAGGGCACGTCCAGCGTAGCCAGGTAGTCCAGCGTGTGTGCATCATCGGCCTGGTGTACGAGAACCAGCTCGCACGGCTGGTAAGTTTGCTGAAGAAAACACGCAACGGCCCGGCGCAGCATGGCAGTGCGGCCTTGGGTGAGGCAGAGGCAGGATACCAAGGCGTTTGGGGACATGGGCGCCGTCTATGCTGATTGCAAATGCTGCCAGGACCTATGGGGCTTCCGGCGGCGTAAATGCCAGGTTTTATTCCCGGTTTTTGTCTTTGATGAATGCGCCGCAGGCTTCTGCAGGCAGTGGTTTGGAGTAGTAATACCCCTGGATCTGGTCGCACTGATTGGTTTTCAGGAATTCCAGTTGTTCTTCGGTTTCCACGCCTTCGGCTACGGCATCCATGCCCAGGTTGTGTGCCAGTGTGATGATCGATCGGGTGATCGCGGCGTTTTGGGCATTGGTTGCGACATCTGTAATGAATGAGCGGTCGATCTTGATGGAATTCAGCGGGAAGTGCGACAGATAACTCAGGCTCGAAAATCCGGTGCCGAAATCGTCCAGTGAAAGATGGATGTTGGCTGCTCTCAGGGCCTGCAGTATCTTGGCCGCGTCCATTGGATCCTTCATCAGCAGGCTTTCCGTGATCTCCATTTCGAGTAGATGGGGATCTACGTCCACGGAGTTGACGATTTTTATTATATGTTGGGCGGCGTCGCTTTGTTGGAATTGCCGGGGCGACAGATTGACCGCAATGCGGATGTTTGCGAATCCCATGTTGCGCCATTCAGCCGCCTGTTTGCAGGCCGTGCCGATGATCCACTCCGTCACCGGGCCGATCAGTCCGGTGTCTTCCAGCAGGGGTATGAAATCCGATGGCGGTGTCAGGTATTTGTTGCCTGGTCGCTGCCATCGCAGCAGGGCCTCCACACCGCAAACCTGTCCGGTGCCGACCGCGATTTTCGGCTGGTAGTGCAAGACGAATTCGTTGTTTTCGAGGGCGCGGTGCAGGTGGTTGGCGAGTTCCAGCTTTTCGCGCGCCCGGGCGTTCATCTCTGCGTTGTAGAACTGGTAATTATTTTTACCCTGCTCCTTGGCGCGCTGCATCGCCACGCCCGCATTGCTGATCAGCGTGTCAGGGTCGGTGCCGTTGGCGGGGTAAAGCGTGATGCCGATGCTGGCGCTGAGAAACATCTCCTCCTTGTTGATGATGACGGGGGTGGAGATGCTATCCAGCAGCTTTTGTGCGACTGCTGCTGCGTCTTGCGGGGCGTTTATTTTACTGAGTATGACTGCGAACTCGTCGCCGCCCAGGCGACCAGGTACATCTTCGGTGCGCAGGCTGCCGGACAGCCGACCGGCGATTTCGCGCAGCAGCGTATCGCCGACGCCATGGCCGCGGGTGTCATTGATGAACTTGAAACGGTCGAGGCCGATCATCATGACGCCGGTGGTCCATTCATTGCGTTTGGCGAGCGCCAGTGTCTGGTTCAGGCGGTCGCTGAACATCACGCGGTTGGGTAGTCCGGTGAGATCGTCGTAGTGCGCCAGGTACATCAGCTGCACTTCGAGTTTTTTATGTTCAGTAATGTCCTCGATGATGGATATGATGCTGCCGGAAGTGCCTTTGAGGCCTGCGGCAATGGACAGCGTAAGCCGGCCCCAGATGGTTTTTCCGCCCTTGCGTATATATTGAACTTCGCGTGCGGCGGCGCGGGATTCGCCGCCCAGCAGTTGTTTGTAGTAATCCAGCAGGTCTTTCCGGTCTTCACGGGATACCAGATCAAGCAGCGACATCTGCAGCAATTCCTTGCTGGTGTAACCGAGGATGTCGCACAGCTTTTGATTGACGTGCAGCCAGAATGCGTCTTCGGCGTCGAGGTCCTGCACCGCCATGCCGACACCGGCCTGATCGAAGGCGACGCGGAAACGCGTTTCGTTTTCAGCTGCTGCCAGTTTTTTAATGTCCATGATGTCCGCGATGATACTGGAAGATTGGCGCTATGCTATTTACGCAGATGCGCGGTGGCTTCCTCTTCCGTGCGTTGCTTGATTTCGTAGGCCATCGGATTTTTCATTTCCTCAAGGATATGGCCGACTAGGCCGATGGCACGCGCCAGCACGCCGATGCCGCGGACGATTTTCCAGGGCAGCTGCAGTTCACTGGCAATAGCGCCAATGGCGCCGGTAGCATTGACCGGCAGTGACTTGCCGTAGATTTTTTCCGCATGGGTGCCGACCAGCTGCATCAAACGCACATAAGGGCCGTCGTATCCCTGCTCGGCGGCGATGGCGAACAGGCGCGGCGCGCGCGGATCCACGGGTTTGTGCAGAGTGTGACCGACGCCGGGGATGATTTGTTTACGGCTATGGAAGCGTTCGACGATGCCGGCAGCTAGTTGGTCAAGATCAGCGTCCACCGTCGGGTCGGGCAGGGCCTCCTGCAGCATGCGCGCCGCGGTTTCCATGCTGCCGACGAACACGCTGCCCAGTCCGCACAGCCCTGCGGCAACCGCGGCCTGCATGGCTTCCGGTGCGCCCGCGTAGGTCATGCGCGCGGCGATCGAACTCGGTGTCAGGCCGTGCTCGACCAGGGTTACGGCAATGGCGTTGAACATCACCGATTCACCGGGCGTGGGCAGGCGGTCGGTCATTTCGAGAAAAGCCATGTCGCCGAGCGACAGCTTGCCGAGAATCTCGGTGCATAGGTCATGGCCCTTGACCGTAATGCGGTCTACGGCACTCCAGGCGATGTCGGTGCGTATGGATTTGCGTTTGGCCATGTGGATTCCTGATGATTTAGCTTGTGCGCGAGCTTAGCATTGCTGCGGGGCATGGTTTCGTGGAGGACGCCGGCGTTTCCATTAAAATGACGGTTCCTGTGGAGTCCAATATGCAAATGCCTGTGAAGAAAACGCTGCCTGTCGAAAGTCCCTCGCGAACCCTGAGCACTTTTTTATCCTCCATCCGCTACGAGTCATTGCCCGCGGCCGTGGTAGCTCGTACCGAAGAATTGTTCCTCGACTGGTTTGCTTCGGCGCTGGCCGGCAAGGGTGCGCGACCGGTTTCGGTGATCGACGGCTTTGCCGCGCAGATGGGGCCACAGTCCGGTCCTGCAGAAAATCTGCTCACGCGCAAAGGCACGTCTCCGTTTTTTGCTGCGCTGGTCAATGGCGCGGCATCACATTTTGTCGAGCAGGATGACTTGCACAACAGTTCGGTGCTGCATCCCGGCACGGTAGTGTTTCCCGCGGTGCTGGCAGCGGCACAGGAGATCGGTGCCAGCGGCAAGGACCTGATCGCAGCGTCGGTCGCCGGTTATGAATGCGGTGTGCGAGTCGGCGAATTCCTCGGCCGCTCACACTACAAGGTGTTCCACACCACTGGCACCGCCGGCAAGCTGGCGGCAGCGGCCGGTGTGGCACATGTGCTGAAACTCGACGCCGATCGCATGCAGCATGCGCTGGGTTCGGCCGGCACCATGGCGGCAGGGCTGTGGGAATTCCTGCGCGATGCCGCGGATTCCAAACAGTTGCATACCGCCAAGGCGGCAGCCGACGGCCTGATGGCCGCCTATATTGCCCGTGACGGCTTTACCGGCGCCCGCGACATTTTCGAAGGCAAGCAGGGCATGGCAGCGGGCATGTCCAGCGATGCCGATGTACGCTGGCTGACCGATGGTCTGGGCACGCGCTGGGCCACCACCGAGACTTCATTCAAGTTTCATGCGTCTTGCCGCCACACGCATCCGGCCGCCGATGCTCTGCAGCAACTGATGCAGCAGCACAAGTTGCAGGCCGATGACATCGCCAAAGTTACGGCGCATGTACATCAGGGGGCGATCGACGTGCTGGGGCCGGTGACTGACCCGCAAACTATTCACCAGTCCAAGTTTTCCATGGGTTTTGTGCTGGCGATGATCGCCACACTGGGCCGGGCGGCACTCGCGGACTTTACTGAAAAGTCATTAAAAAACAATAATATACTTTCATTCCATGATCGCGTAAGCATGGAGCTGGACCCGGAGATCGATGCCGTCTATCCGCGGCGCTGGATCGGCCGCGTAACAGTGCGGACCAACGACGGTCGCACGCTGGAGTGCCGGGTCGAAACCCCCAAGGGTGATCCCGACAACACGCTGTCGCGCGCCGAGCTCGAAGACAAGGCGCAGCGGCTGGTGGCTTATTCCGGCGCGGCGAGCGCAGCCGAAATGCAGCGCGTGATCACACGCATCTGGCGGCTGCATGATGAAACGTCGGTGCGTGATTTTCTGGCCCAGCGGTAGGCCGGGGCACGCTAAGTGATCAAAGAGAAATGTTGATGCGCCGCGTACTGATGTTCATGGCAGTACTGGTGCTTGCGGTTGCCGGCTACCTTTTGCTGTGGCCGAAACCGGTTGCGGTGGAAGTGATCACGGCGACACCGGCTGACATCCAGACCAGCGTGGTTGCCAGTGGCCGCGTGTTGCCGCCGGCCCGGGTTGATATCGGCGCGACCATCGTTGCCCGCGTCGAACAGGTGCGGGTGCGCGAAGGTGCGAGTGTTGCTGCAGACGACATCCTGGTGGAACTGGAGCAACGCGAACTGGCGGCGGCGGTGGCGCAAGCACAGGCTGCTGTCGCGCGGGCGCAGGCCCGCGTGGTCTCGGTCAAAACGCTGGCGCTGCCTACGGCGCAGGCCGGATTGCAGCAGGCAGCAGCCAATCTGGAACTCGCGGTCCGTGAAGCGAAACGCGCACGTGAACTGCGGGAACAGGGTTTTGTCAGTCAGGCGCGTGTGGATGAAGCCGAACGCCAGCTCGATGTAGCGCGCAGCCAGGCGGCCAGCGCGCGGGCGCAGTCCGGTGCGCAATCCCCCGGCGGTGCCGAAGCGCAGCAGGCGCACAGCCAGTTGGCTGAAGCTGCAGCTGCGCTGGCGGTAGCGCAGGCCAGGCTGGCGCAGACGGTCATCCGCTCACCGGGCGTCGGCGTGGTGCTCGAGCGCATGATCGAACCCGGTGATATTGCGCAACCGGGGCGGCGCATGATGACGCTGGCGCTCGACGGCCCGGCGCGATTGATCGTGCAGGTCGATGAAAAAAATCTGCCGCTGATCAAGGCTGGCGCTACAGCAACCGCGGCAGCCGATGCTTTTCCCAATACGCGTTTCGAGGCTGTGGTGAATTACATCTCACCAGGCATCGATGCGGCGCGCGGCACCGTGGAACTGCGGCTGGACGTGCCCCGGCCGCCGGCATTGCTCAAATCCGACATGACTGTGGCTATCGAATTGCTGGGCCCGATGCTGAAGCAGACCATCATGCTGCCGGCCGAAGCGGTGCGGCAGTTGCAGACCAATGCCCCGTGGGTGATGGTGGCCCGCGATGGCGTCGCGGTTAAAGTCCCGGTGCAAACCGGGTTGCAGACTCAGGGCCGGGTGGCGGTCAGCAGCGGGCTGCAGGCCGATGAGCAGGTGATACTGAACCGCGACATCAAGGCCGACACGCGGGTGCGCACCGGGCAATGACGGCACTCGGCTTTGAACTGACCGTTGCGCTGCGTTTTCTGCGTGAAGGCCGCATGCAGACCCTGCTGATCATCGGCGGCGCGGCGATCGGCGTCGGTGTGATCCTGTTTATCACCGCGGTGCTGACCGGCGTGCAGAACGACCTGATCCAGCGCGTCACCGGGGCGCAGCCGCATGTGACCATCAAACCGCCGGAAGAACTGGTTGCACCGCTGGTCGCGGGGAGCGCTGATGCGCCGCGACTGGCGACCATACAGGCGCGTCCGCAGCGCCTGACGACCATCGACGGCTGGCAGGCGCTGGCGCGCATGGCCGAGATCACCGAGGGTGTGCTTGCCGTGGCGCCAGTGGCATCGGGATCGGCGCTGGCGATCAAGGGGGATGCGTCGCGTTCCATCCTGGTTCTGGGCACGGATCTGAATCGTTATCAGCGCGTCGTGCGCCTCGACGACAAGATTGCCCGCGGTGTACTGCAACTGGAGCCGGGCGATGCGCTGATCGGCATCGAACTGGCGCGTGACCTAGGTGCAGTGCTCGGCGACCGGTTCCGGGTGCAGTCAGCGCAGGGCGCCAGTGAAGTGTTTCGCATCCGTGCCTTGCTGGATCTGGGATCACGCGACCTCAACCGGCGTTATGTCTATACCGACCTGCGCGCAGCACAAAGTCTGCTCGGCATACCCGGAAAAATCACCAGCATCGACTTGTCGGTGCGCGAGCTGATGCGGGCGGACGAGGTTGCCGGCCGGCTGCGCGCGCAATCGGGGCAGTTGATCGAAAGCTGGATCCAGAACAACAACTTCATTTTCACCGCGATCAGCAATCAGGACATCATGACTTTGCTGATCAAGGTGTTCATCACCATCGTGGTGGCGCTGGGCATCGCCAGCGTGCTGGTGGTGTCGGTGGTGCAGAAACGCAAAGAGATCGGCATTCTGCGTGCGGTCGGTGCAACAAGCCGGCAGATGATGAGCGTATTTCTGCTGCAGGGCGCCATCGTCGGGGTGGGCGGGGCGTTACTGGGATCGGGGCTGGGCATGTTGCTGGTCGTGGTGTTCAGCCATGTGTTGCGCAATGCCGAAGGGAAGGCGTTGTTTTCCCTGTATTTCGATTATCGTCTGATCGGGGTAGTGGTGGTCAGTGCCGCCGTGCTGGGCTTGCTGGCAGCTGTGCTGCCGGCGCGCAATGCAGCGCGGCTGGACCCGGCGCAGGCGATCCGGGGCTAACGGACATGGGCACACCGCTGGTCAGGCTGGAAGGTCTGCGCAAGACCTACAACGCCGGTTTGCCCAATGCCGAGGAAGTGCTGCACGGCATCGACCTGAACATCCAGCCCGGCGAATTCACCGCCTTGATCGGGCCTTCCGGTTCCGGCAAAAGTACATTGCTGAACATCATCGGATTGCTCGAAGGCGGTTCAGGCGGCAGTTATCACTTTGCCGGCCGCGATGTCACGGCCTTCAATGATGAAGAGCGCACTCTGGCGCGCCATCAGAAACTCGGTTTCATATTCCAGTTTCATCATTTGCTGCCCGCATTTACTGCTCTGGAAAATGTGCAATTGCCGGATTTGATCGGCTGGCAGCGCGGCAAGGGTGAGGCGCAGGCGACTGCGGACATGCGCGCGCGCGCCACGCAACTGCTGGATGCCGTGGGTTTGCAGGATGCTCATCACAAAAAGCCGCAGGAATTGTCCGGCGGCATGCAGCAGCGCGTGGCGATTGCCCGGGCACTGGTGCTGTCTCCGCAACTGGTGCTGGCCGACGAACCTACCGGCAATCTCGATACCCAGACCAGTGACAGCATTTTTGAATTGCTGCGTCGTTTCAACCGCGAGCGCGGCACGGCACTGCTGATCGTCACCCACGATCCACGCCTGGCGGCGCGCTGTGACCGTATTGTTGAACTGGTGGATGGTCGTATTGCCGATGATCGGCTCAACACGGTAGCTGGATCCCCGGAGCTGCACGCGTAAGCTCCTGTTTAATCGATGACGGGTACGCGCTCATTGCCGCAATGCCAGCAGGCCGTGAACTGGCCTTCGATGGCTTCACCACATTGCGGGCAATCCCAGGCGCTGCCGCTGTGGATGCGAGCCAATGCGCCTTGGAGGTAATCCTGTACCAACTGGTCGGCTTCATCGAAGCGGGTGTCGTCGGTGATCCATACCGCACAGACGTCCACCGGCAATTCACCCCAGCCGCCAGTCAGAAAATCGCCGCGCACGATGGCATCTATGCCATGGGACTGCAGCAGTCCGCGAACCAGATGGGCATCGGTCATGTGGCGGGCGTTATGTACTCGTTTCATGTTGTCTTGGAGACTATGTCATGCGTCGGGCCCGGACAATACCCGGAAACTGTTGCAGAGCGGCGCGGCAGGGGCACTCCGGGGGTAGGAGTTCGCGGATGGGACTGGTAACATCGGGCGGCTATTTATCTTGGGGGAGCGAATCATGGCGGTATTACGCTTGCTGAGCGCCGGTGCAGCACAGGCGGTGTGCGAGCAGGTGATTGCGGCATTCCAGCGCGACACCGGTCACGATGTGGAAGCGACTTATGGTGCAGTCGGTGCCATGAAGGCGCGCATGGTCGGTGGTGAGCCGGTGGATGTCATCATCCTCAGTGCCCAACTGATCCAGGATCTGGTGTCGGGCGGCATGGTCGCGGTGTCTTCAGTGACTGATATCGGCAAGGTCGGCACCGGTGTTGCAGTGCGTGCCGGAACACCGCTGCCAGAAGTACGTACCCGCGAAGCGCTGCGCGGCAACATACTCGCCGCTTCGGTCATCGTCTGCCCCGATCCGGCGACCGCAACTGCCGGCAAGATCGTGATGAAACTGATGGACCGCCTGGGCGTGGCGGTACAGGTCGAAGACCGCATGCAGTTTTACCCCAACGGTTACGCAGCGATGAACTGGCTGGCTGCCAGCAGTGGTGCACTGGAACTCGGCATTACCCAGAACACCGAAATCCTGCCCAACCCGGGGGTGACACTGGTGGCGCCGCTGCCCGATGAGTTTCAGATGAAAACCGTATACACCGCAGGCGTTGCCGCGCACGCGGCGCAACCCGAGTTGGCCCGTGATTTTGTCAGCCGGATGATGGCAGCGGAGTTTCGGCCGAGCCTGCGCGCCGCAGGTTTTGAAATAGATACCTGAAGCAAAGCGGAGTTCGAATTCAGTGGCGAGAGCCTGGGCGTTGCGCCGCATCAGCGTTGCGCACCTGATCTGCATAAGGAGTTTGTTTTGACGCAAGCGACACGCAGCACTGGTGATGTGATTTCCGGAGCCGTGCTGGCCGCACTCGGCGGCTACATCATCAGCCAGGCCTGGCAGTGGAATTACAGTGGTCCGGAAGGCCCGGGTCCTGGTTTTTTCCCGCTCTGGTACGGTGCGGCGATGGTGATCCTGTCGCTGTGGCTGATTGCAGGCAATCTGCTGCGCCCGTCGGGGCAGACCGGTGCGCCGGTAGTCTGGCGGGATGTCGGCAGGGCGCTGACGGTCTGGGCCGCGTTCACCGTCAGTATCGTGCTGTTGAAATTTCTGGGCTTCCTGACGTCGCTGGCGTTGCTGACATTGTTCGTGGTGGCCGTGATGTACCGCAAGCCGTTGAAGCTTGCTGTGGCTGTGGCAGCGGGTATTGCCCTTGGTTTTTATCTGGTCTTTCCTTTTGCCCTGGACCTGAGCCTGCCGGTCGGGCCGCTGGGATTCTGATATGGAAATCCTTGCGGACCTGGGTCATGGTTTTTACGTAGCGTTGCAGCCGGTCAATCTGTTCTGGTGTTTTGCCGGCGTGTTCCTGGGCACCGTCGTTGGCGTCATGCCGGGATTGGGGCCCGCGGCGACCATCGCCATGCTGCTGCCGCTGACCTTCAAGATGCACCCAACCACTGCGGTCATCATGCTCGCCGGCATTTATTACGGTGCCAAATACGGTGGCTCGACGACGGCGATCCTGCTCAACGTGCCGGGTGAATCGGCGTCGGTAGTGACCTGTCTCGACGGTTATCAGATGGCGCGCAAAGGGCGTGCCGGTGCCGCGCTGGGCATCGCTGCCATCGCTTCGTTCATCGCGGGGACCGTGGGGGTAATCGCATTGATGCTGGTGGCACCGCCACTGGCGAAGTTCGCGTTGTCGTTCAGTTCGCCGGAGTACTTTGCGCTGATGGCCATGGGGCTGTCGATGGTGGTGTTGCTGGCTGGCACATCCCTGGTCAAGGCGCTGCTGGCCATGCTAGTCGGGTTGTGGATCGCTGGCATGGGTATCGATCTCTTCAGCGACGCCTCGCGTTTTACCTTTGATCAGACTGAACTGCTGGATGGCGTGGATTTCGTCATCGTTGCCATCGGCGTTTTTGCGCTGGGCGAGGTGCTGGGCAACATGGAGCGGCCCGGCGAGGGCACCATGCTGCCGGTGCCCAAGGGGTGGCGCAACCTATTGCCGACCATGGCCGAACTGAAAGCGTGTCGTTTTGCATTCCTCAATGGCTCGGTGATCGGGTTCATCATTGGTGTGCTGCCGGGTGCGGGTTCGACGATTGCGTCGTTCATTTCATACGGTGTCGAGAAAGCCGTGTCCAAGCATCCGGAAAAATTCGGCACCGGTGTGCCGGAGGGCGTGGCCGCACCGGAAGGTGCCAACAATTCGGAAACTGGCGGTGCACTGGTGCCGTTGCTGACACTGGGCATCCCCGGTTCCGGTACCACGGCGATACTGCTCGCGGCTTTCATCCTGTGGGGACTGCGTCCCGGTCCGTTGATGATCCAGGACAACCCGGAATTGTTCTGGGGGCTGGTAGCCAGCATGTATGTGGGCAACGTGATGTTGCTGGTGCTGAATCTGCCGTTGATTCCACTGTTCGCACAAATACTCAAGATCCGCGAATACATCCTGTTCCCGATCATTTTCGGTATTTCAATCGTGGGGGTATACGGGGTGTCGGGCAGTCTGTTCGACTGCGGCCTGTTGTCCGTCTTCGGCTTGCTGGGTTATCTGATGCGACGCCTGGATTACCCGTCGGCACCGCTGATCCTCGGCCTGGTGCTGGGCGATTCCATGGAGCGCGCGTTACGTCAGTCACTGATGATGTCGCAAGGCGACCCTTCCATCCTGGTATCCCGACCCATTTCGGCGGTGATGTTGTTTCTGGCTGTCGCCCTGCTGTTTCTGCCCTTGTTCCGCAAAGCCAATGCATGGCGAGTCAAGGCGTTGGAAGAAAACGGCTGATTCCGTCTGCAATGTATTGCTGGCGTGAACGGTTTATGATGTTTTTTACCTGTAAGGAGGAGAATTAAAATGAAATTTCGTCATTCCATTATTCTTGCGGCTTGCGCGGCAGCGTTGGCAGCGGCGCCGGCATGGGCGCAGTTCAAACCGACCAAACCGGTCGAGTTCATTGTGCATACCGGTCCCGGTGGCGGTGCTGACGTGCTGGCACGTTTCATCTCGCAGACCATCGAGAAGGAAAACCTCGCGCCGGTGCGTTTCCAGGTCAACAATAAATCTGGCGGTGGCGGCCTGACCGCGATGGCCTATGTGGCCGAGAAGAAAGGTGATACTCATGCCATCGCTGTGTTTACCGGCAACTGGCTGACCAATCCGCTGATCCGCAAGGAAGCCAAATTCACGGTCAAAGACCTGACGCCGGTGGTGCGGCTGGTGCTGGAGCCGGCGCTGATCGCTGTCAAGGCTGACTCGCCATACAAAACGCTGAAAGACCTGATCGAAGCCTCCAAGAAAAATCCCGGCAAGCTGAAACAGTCCGGCGGCTCGCAGACCAGTCGTGACAACGTGGTGCGCCAGTTGTTGATGAAAGAAACCGGCGCCAACTGGGCCTACATCTCGTTCCCGGGCGGCGGTGAACGCATTGCCGCATTGCTGGGTGGTCACGTCGACCTGATGGTGGTCGAGCCGCAGGAGGCGGGCGAACACATCAGGGCCGGCAACATGCGCGTCATTGCGCAGGTGTCCGAGAAACGCCTGGCTGGATTCCCGAACGTGCCGACCATCAAGGAAGCCGGTTATGACATCCCGGTAGTGCCGCAGGTGCGCGGCATTCTGATGCCGCCGGGTGTGGCGCCGGACGTGGTTGCCTATTACGAAGACCTGTTCCTGCGTCTGTCGAAGACGGCCACCTGGAAAAAATATCTGGATGACCAGCAGTTCGAGGATGGCTACATGAAATCGGCCGAGCTCACGAAATTTTTCGACACTTTCAGCGACCAGATGCGCGGCATCCTGAAAGAAGCCGGCATTAAAGTGCTGCGCTGATCACGCACTAAATCCGCACTTCTGATTGATGGGGAGTGTTTTTGAACGGGGGGGCAAGCCCCCGTTTTTACGTCGAATGGTTGAGAACAGATGAGCGAAAAATTACCGGAAGTGGCGATAGCCGAACGCCTGGCCGAACAGACGCTGGCATTAAACGCCGATGATTTGCCTGCTGCAGTGCGCGCGCGCGCCGAGGAATTGCTGGTGGATGTGGTGGGCCTGTGCGTGGCTGCCCGCGATACCGATTATGTGAAGGCCGTGATTGCCGGTGTGGATGCCGGTGGACCGTGCACGGCGATCGGGCACAGCCAAACGTTTTCTGCCGAAGCTGCCGCGCTGATCAACGGAACGGCGACGCACGGTGAGGATTTCGACGACACCTTCGAGGGCGGCCCGGTGCATTCCAGCACGGTGATCGCCCCGGCGGTGTTGGCTGCAGCCGAACGTTTCGGTTGTGACGGGCGCGATGTGCTGGCGGGTTTTGTTGCCGGCGTCGAAACCTTATGCCGGATATCGATGGTGATCCCCAAGGCCATCCACAAATCGGGATTCCACCCGACCGCCGTGTTGGGCGCGATGGCGGCGACACTGGCTGTGGCGCGCACCATGAAACTGAATCAGCAACAAACGGTGGATGCACTGGGCATCGCCGGCAGCATGGCCAGCGGCATCATCGAATATCTGGCGGAAGGCGCATGGACCAAACGCCTGCACGCCGGTTGGGCTGCACAGGTGGGCATCCAGGCTGCACGCCTGGGCCAGCAGGGTTTTTTGGGACCGCGCACGGTGTTTGAAGGCACGCACGGTTTGTTCAACGGCTTCGCCCATGCCACCGAAGGCAATTACGACGTACTGACCAAAGACTTTGGCAAGGACTGGTACCTGTCACGCATCACCTTCAAGCCTTATGCCACCGGCACCATGAACCAGCCGTACGCGGATTGCGCACTGCGGCTGGCGGAAAAAGGTTTTGTCGCCGAAGACGTGGTCGACGTGCTGTGTGAAACCGCTGAAGGTTATGTGCACCGGCTGTGGGATCCGCTGCCGTCCAAACACAAACCGGCGAATGCCTACGCCGCCAAGTTCAGTGCGCCGTTCAACATCGCCGTGGCGTTTGTCACCGGCGGTGCGGGCCTTGCAGCTTTCACCGAAGAGACCGTGCGTGACCCGCGCATACTTGCATTGGCGGCCAAAGTGAAATATGTGGTTGATCCGAACAATCCTTATCCCAAGGCTTACACCGGCCATGTGCGCATGACATTGAAGGACGGTCGCGTGTTCGAAGAGCGCCAGCCGCATATCCGCGGCGGGGCGCAGGAGCCATTGTCGCGGGCGGAGATCGAGGACAAGTTCCGCCGCAATTGCGCTTTCGGTGGCTGGTCTGAGGCACAGGGGGCGGCATTTCTGAAAGCCGTGCCTGATCTGTTTGCCGGACCGATCAAACTGGCTGCGCTGCGCAAGTGATAAGAAGTAATTGCTGGGTAAGCAATAAAATATCAATATAATCAACAGCTTAACTATATTGTAGTATGACGGCTTGAACCCAAGGAGCAACTCATGAACAAGCACCTCACGATCGACATCGTTTCTGACGTAGTTTGACCCTGGTGCTTCATCGGTAAGCGCAAGCTGGAAACCGCGCTGAAAAAGTTCGCTGAACTTTATCCCGATGAAGAAACGCCGGCCGTGCGCTGGCTGCCATTTCAGTTGAACCCCGACCTGCCTGCAACCGGCATTCCGCGCCTGGAGTATATCGAGCGCAAATTCGGTGGCGGTGGCCATGCCAAATACCAGCGCGTCGCTGATGTCGGCAAGACTGTCGGACTCGACCTGCAATTTCCGAAAATTTCGGTACAACCGAATACAGTGCAGTCACATCGATTGCTGCATCACGCCGGTGAACTGGGCAAACAGGATGCAGTGGCCGAAGCGCTGTTCCGCGCTTATTTCATCGAAGGTGCCAACCTGACCGACAATGCCGTGCTCGCGGATTATGCGGGACAGGCGGGACTCGACCGCGAGAAGACGCTGCAGTATCTGGAGAGCGACGCGGATGCCGACGTGATCCAGAAAGGCGATATCGAAGCGCGCAACGCGGGTGTCAACGGCGTGCCGTTTTTTATCTTCAACCGTGCTATCGGCATGTCGGGTGCGCAGGATCCGGAAATTCTGTTGCAGGGCATGCAGCAAGCGATGACGGATGCCAAGGCGAAGTAGGGCACGCCGTGATGGGTGCTTCAGATTTGTCTGACCGTGGCATTCAACCATGCAGACATTTGAAGCCGCCGATGCACTGGCCCGCGTACTGATCGAACGAACCGGCGGCCAGCTTCGACTCGCGCTGCCGCTGGGACTGGGTAAAGCCAATACCATCGTCAACGCACTGACCCGTGCGGCGCTGGCCGATCCCGCGATTGAGTTGTCGATCTTCACCGCGCTGACGCTGGAACGGCCCTCACCGTCCAGCGACCTGGAGCGGCGATTCCTGGAGCCGGCGATGGATCGGCTGTTCGGCCGTTATCCGCCGCTGCTGTATGCGGAACTGTTGCGTGGCGACGGCCTGCCGCACAACATCCAAGTGCATGAATTCTTTCTGCAGGCGGGTCGCTGGCTCGGCGTTGAGCAAATGCAGCAGAGCTACATCTCCGCCAATTACACGCATGCGCTAGCCTACATACTCGAGCGCAAGCCCAACGTGTTGCCACATCTGGTATCACGCGATGGCGGGCGTTTCAGCATCAGCTGCAATACCGATATCACCACGGATCTGCTGATTGCGCGGCGTGAAGGTCGCGCGGATTTTGTGTTTGCCGGCGAAGTCAATTCCGAACTGCCGTTCATGGATGGTACGGGGCTGGCGGGTGATGGCGAAATCGATCTGCTATTGGATGATGCCGAAACGGATTTCGAATTGTTCTCGGTGGTCAAACGTCCGGTCAACCTGGCTGATCACGCCATCGGTTTACATGTATCACGGCTCGTCCGCGACGGCGGCACGCTGCAGATCGGCATCGGTTCCATCGGCGATGCGGTGTGCCATGCGCTGATCCTGCGTCACCAGGATAATGCGGTCTGGCGCGGCATTGTCAGTGCGCTGGATGCGGAGTCACCGCCGGATATCGGCGATGACGGTCCCTTTGAGACGGGGTTGTACGCGAGCAGTGAGATGCTGGTCGACGGCATACTGCAGTTGTTCGAGGCGGGCATCATCCGCCGCGAGGTCGATGGCGTAGCGATACATGCCGGGTTTTTTGTCGACAGCCGGGATTTTTACCGCAGGCTGCGCGAGATGCCGTCGGCGCAACGGGCAAAGATCGCAATGATGCCGGTGTCTTACACCAACGCGCTTTACGGCGATGAAGCCGCTAAAAGGCTGGCGCGGCGCGATGCCCGGTTCATCAACAACGCGATGAGCGCTACGTTACTGGGCGCCGCGGCATCGGATACGTTGGAAGATGGCCGCGTGATCAGTGGCGTCGGCGGGCAATATGATTTTGTCGCCCAGTCTTTTGCGTTGCAAGGTGCGCGTTCGATCATTGCACTCAATGCGACGCGGCAGAGCAAAGGAAAAACGACTTCCAGCATTGTCTTTTCGCATGCGCAACTGACGATCCCACGGCACCTGCGGGACCTGATTGTCACCGAATACGGCGTCGCCGATCTGCGCGGAAAGTCCGATGTTGATTGCATCATGGCGATGCTGGCCATTACCGACAGCCGGTTTCAGGATGGGTTGGTTGACGCAGCGAAACGTTCCGGGAAGCTGCCGAAGGACTTCGTCGTGCCGGATGGCTGGCAGCGCAATACCCCGCAAAATCTGCAGGACAGACTCGGCAAGTCCTTCCACGGTGGTGCGCTGCCGGTTTTTCCGTTCGGCACCGATTTTGATGCGGTTGAACAGCGCTTGTTATCCGCACTGGGCGTACTGAAGCAAGCTGCGCATTCCAAAATCATTCTGGCGCGACTAGTATGGTCGGGAATGCGTGGCGCGGCGTTGAATGAGCAGGACCGACAATGTCTGTCCAGAATGAAGCTGGACAGGCCATCCGGTGTTACTGAAAAAATGTCGGCCTATGCATTGCGCGGGGCGTTGCACGAAGCTCGCGATGACTGACGCCGATCACCGAGGCCTTGCAGAAAACGTAGGGTGTAGCGCTGGGATCAGTGGTTCAAGCGCTCTGCGACTCTGACAAAATAATCATCATCCACCTGCAGGTTGCGTGCACCCGCCGTGCGCCGCGACAGCAAAAAATTCATCCGTGCCAGCAGACTGTGGCGTTCGTCGCCGGTGGTGGTGCTGGTCAGCAACCGTTCGATTTCGCCTAGTTCGGCGCAAGGCAGCAGTTCGCTGGGCAGGCAGCCGGCGTTTTTTAATATCCGGTACGCAGCGCGCAGTTCTTCCGGTACCAGTTCCATGTTCTCCGGCGGCAGCGGGGCACCGGCGCCCGGCAGATCAACAAAATCACCGCGCGCTGTGGCTTCGGCGATGTGTTGTTCGGCGAGCGCATCCAGCAGCGAAAGCGGGCCGGGATTGCGGGCGCGCATCAGCTGCCCAGCAGAAAGTCGCGCACTGCAGCGATCTGGTCTTCGGCCATCAGCGTGGGTGCATGGCCGATGCCGGCGAATTCCAGCAGCTTCGGCTTGGGGCCACGTTTAGTCATTTCGAGTGCGTTATCGCGCAGCAGCAGATCCGACTTTTCTCCGCGCAGCAGCAGCGTTGGACAGCGCACAGCATCGTAATAAGGCCACAGCACGATGTCGTTTTTCAAGGCCTTCTGGAAAGGCAGGGCGATGCCGGGGTCGTAGTTCATGCCCCAGCTGCCGTCGTCATGTTGTTTTGAATTGGTTTGGGTCAGATGCTGCCACTGCGCATCGGTCAGCGGCCCGAAAGGTGCAGAGATCGTGCGCACGTATTGTTCGATCTCGGCGTAGGTTTTGAACAGCGGGCTTTTGCCGACATAGGTGCCGATGCGTTCCATCGACGCTTTCGGAATGATGGTGCCGACGTCGTTCAGCACCAGCCGGCTGATGGGCGTATTCGGTCGTGCGGCGAGCAACATGCCCAGCATGCCGCCCATGGAGGTGCCGATCCAGCTGATGTCCTGTGCGCCGGATGCAGTGACGCGGGCGATCAGCGCTGTCATGTCGGCCATGTACTGCGGGTAGTTGTAGTCTTCCTTGTTCGGCAGCCAGTCGCTCAGGCCGCGACCGGCGATGCTGACGCTGACCACACGCAGATCATTCTGCAGTGCGGCGGCCAGCGTATCGAAGTCGCGGCAGTTACGCGTCAGGCCGTGTGCGCAAATGACGACACGCGGATTCGCCGGGTCGCCCCAGTCGGTGTAATGCAGTTGGTGAAAACCCTGACTGTTGAGGCAGGGCAGGCGATATTCGCGCATGCTCATGGTGTAGTTTTGTAAGTAGTTGATTGTAAACGTTATTTAAAGCCAAACTGTAGCAGGCTGGCGACGCCGGTAACCACAAAAAGCAGCAAATGCCCCCAGCTCCACCAGCGGTAACGCCGTCCCAGTGTATCGGGCATTTCACTGGCGAGCAGGAACAAACGGCCATCGGCAGGTTTGCGCAGCAGGTGCACACCTTCGACATGGTTGCCCAGTTGCGCCGCGCGTTGCTTGCGCACTTCGCGCCGGGCCTGCAGGCGCGCCATTTCCCATTCTTTGAGGTCGATGGTGCCGTTTTTATCCAGATCGAAACGCTGCAGCAGGGTCTGCTGGTCGCGTTTCCATTCGGTGATCAACTGGCCGATTTCCAGATGTTCATCGGCAGCATCAGGGGAGTTGCCGCTGCGGGTGACAAATTCGCCCAGCGCATAAAGCACGTTGTTCGGCAGCAGCAGCCATTCGGTATGGCGGTATCGGCCTTCTGACCATGTTTTGCAGTGCTGAGTGACGATTTCAGCGCCGTCCGGAGAAATAACGCAGGTTCCGGTGTCATCGACCAGCAGGAAATGATCGATGCTGCTGCCCTTGTCGATGACTTTCCATTTGTTGTCATTGGTTTCTTCTTCGACCTGAAAACGAAACCAGCAGCAGGGGCGCTGGCTCAGCCGGCTGATGACGGGCGTGCCGTCGAGTACATCGCCGCGACCGACCAGCTCCACATAACCCTGGGCAGCAGAGGCGACCTTGGAAGTGGGCAGATCGTGGATCTGGCGATAACGGCGGTGATTGCCCAGCCAGGCAAAAAAACTGACCACGGCCATGGCCAACAGCGCCCACGGCCATACCCCGGGTGTTTCCAGTTGCAGCGCCACGGCCAGGATGAGGACGTGTGCGGTGCCTGAAAGCCACCACGGGCCTTGCGCGGAATTAAGGCTTTTGAAGAGACCCAACGCGGATCAGCCGCGGTTCAGGAGTTAAACAGTTTGCCGACGCTGACGTCCTGCTTTTCTTCGTCGCTGAATTCAAGCAGCTGCGCGGGCTTGAAGCCGAGCATTGAGGCGATGACGGTATCCGGAAACTGTTCGATGCGCACATTGTTGACGTTGACCGATTCGTTGTAAAACTCGCGGCGGTCGGCAATGGCGTTTTCCAGGCTGGAGATGCGGGTCTGCAATTGCTGGAAAGTCTGGTTGGCTTTGAGGTCGGGGTAGGACTCGGCCAGTGCGAACAGGCTGCCCAGTGCCGCACGCAATCCGCCTTCGGCCTGGCCCAGTGCAGGCATGTTCTGCGCTTCCTTGGCAGTAAACACCTTCGAACGAGCCTCGATGACCTTGGTCAGCGTGTCCTGCTCGAATTTCATGTACTGCTTGCAGGTCTCCACCAGTTTGGGCAGTTCGTCATGGCGCTGTTTCAGCAGCACGTCGATATTGGCCCAGGCCTTGGTGACGTTGTGTTTGATCTGGACGAGGTTGTTGTAGATCGTGACGCCGTAGACGGCGATGACGATGGCTACGCCCAGCGTGAGGATGGTGCCTATACCCATGATGTTCTCCCTTTGATTTTTTGTCGGGTTATGGGGGATTGTATAGCAGGGGCGGGGCGCAGTGCCTGCAGTCTGTAGGGCGGATGAGGAGCGCAGCGACGTTATCCGCCGGAAGTATTCGTTGTTGGATGTGATACGCAGGACAAATCCCCGTTCGCCCTGAGCTTGTCGAAGGGCGGTTTATTGGGATGCACGGTGTTTCAAGTAGTCGTAGCCCGTAAGGAGCGAAGCGGATTACGGGGAGCAGTCGGCGCTGGTGCTTCAAGTTCGCCGGGGGCAGCCCGGCAGCTGGTTACTTTCTCTTGCTTCGCCAAGAGAAAGTAACCAAAGAGAAGGCGACCCTAGCTCGCCGGCCTTCGGCTTCCCTGCGTTGCTCGCGCGACCGGGCGGCTGCGGAACTCGCGCTATGGCTCGTTTGTTTGTTGATGCGGCGGGCGGGTGGTGGTGCTGATGCGACGAACGCCTGCGCAGCTCACACAGTCCTCGCCGACTGCCCCCGACCGCGCTGCGCTACTCGGCGGCTCACAAGGGGATCGTGGTGATTGAGGACGCGCTGGATTGCCGATCTGTTTTTGATGTGAAATCAATACATCAAATTGCCATTCATGGTTTCGTTTGGCACTTTTTGTATGGCGTCCCAATGCTCAATGATCTTTCCGTTCGCATCGAAGCGGAAGAAATCCATGGTTACGTATTCTTCATTGCCCGGCCAGGTCTGATGCGTGTGCAAGGCGACCAGGTCGCCCTCGGCAACAGCGCGTACGAACTCGATCTCCTTGCCGGGATACTGCGCTGCCATTTCAGTGAAATAGGCTATGAACGGCTGCTTCCCGTCCGCGACCAATGGATTGTGTTGTATGTATTCAGCACCGACGTACATTTCGACCGCCTTGGCGGGGTCACCCAGATACGCTGTGCGGTAGAAGGCAATGGCATTCTGCTTGTTTGCTGCAAGGTTGTTCGGCATGTCGGTGCTCTGAAGGTTGATTGGAGTTTCAGAAAGACTCAACGACGATCTTGCCTTTTGCCTTCCCTGTTTCGATGAGCGCATGGGCGGCCCGAATGTTTTCGGCGTTGATCGGAGCCAGGACTTTGTCGAGTGTGGTGCGTATCCGTCCGGCGTCAATTTCCTTTGCCACGTAAGTCAGCAACTTGTGTTGCTCGATCATGTCCGGCGTCTGGTGCATGGCGCGGGCGAACATGAATTCCCAGTGCAGGCTGGCCGCCTTCATCTTCATGCCGTCCATGGGCATCGGCAGGTTGGTATCGTCGATGGAGACTATGCCGCCTTCGGGGCGGATCAGCTCAACGGCAGTGTCCCAGTGGCGCATGTCGTTGAAGATCGCGATGTGATCGACATGTTTGAAGCCGAGGGCACGCACCTGTTCAACCATGGGCTTACGGTGGTTGACCACATGATCTGCACCCAACTCCTTGACCCATTTTTCAGTCTCTGGACGCGAGGCCGTGGCAATGACGATCAGTCCGGCTGCTTTGGCCAGTTGGATGCCGATTGAACCCACACCACCACCGGCGCCGATGATGAGCACTGATTGGCCTTTGTCGGCGCCATCACGATCAATCCCGAGACGATCAAAAAAAGACTCGTAGGCGGTGAGGGTGGTCAGCGGCAGCGCCGCGGCTTCGGCAAAGCCGAGGCTCTTCGGTTTGAAGCCGACGATGCGCTCATCGACCAGCTGGAATTCGGCGTTGGAGCCAGAGCGGGTAATGTCCCCGGCGTAATAAACTTCATCACCGGGTTTGAATAGCGTGACTTCCGGTCCGACTGCCTCGACCACGCCGCTGGCATCCCAGCCGATCACGCGTGGCGGATTTTCAACGGCTTCCTGTTTGCCCCGGCCAGCACGGATTTTGGTATCGACTGGGTTGATGGAAACGGCTTTTACTGCGACCAGCAGATCGCGGCCTGAGGCTTTGGGTTTGGGCAGTTCCACATCGAGAAACGCCTTCGGATTATCGATGGGCAGGTAATGGGTAAGAGCGACTGCTTTCATATCTAAATCTCCCGTTTAAAAAGTTACACGGACACCATTATTATCATGTTGCTTTTTTTGGCGGGTGATGGAGGATTGTATAGCAGGGGTGGGGCGGAGTGCTTGCAGTCTGTAGGGCGGATGCGCCCCGAAGGAAGTCCTCTTGGGGGAAGCCGCGCAGCGACGTTATCCGCCGGATGTATTCGTTGTTGGATGTGATGCATTAAAGCAAACCACTGTTCGCCCTGAGTCTGTAGTGCGGATTAGCCGCAATGCGGTGCAATTCGCCGGATTGTGATGCGCAGGATTGTGATGCGCAGGAAAAACCCCCCGTTCGCCCTGAGCTTGTCGAAGGGCGGTTTATTGGGATGCACGGTGTTTCAAGTAGCCGTAGCCCGTAAGGAGCGAAGCGGATTACGGGGATCAGTCGGCGCTGGTGCTTCAAGTTCGCCGGGGGCAGCCCGGCGGCTGGTTACTTTCTCTTGCTTCGCCAAGAGAAAGTAACCAAAGAGAAGGCGACCCTGGCTCGCCGGCCTTTGGCTTCCCTGCGTTGCTCGCGCGACCGGGCGGCTGCGGAACTCGCGCTATGGCTCGTTTGTTTGTTGGTACGGCGGGCGGGTGGTGCTGCTGATGCGGCGAACGCCTGCGCAGCTCACACAGTCCTCGCCGACTGCCCCCGACCGCGCTGCGCTACTCGGCGGCTCACAAGGGGATTTCGGTGGTTGATCGGCGCCCTAAGTAATCAGGGGTAGTGTGTACTGACCCTATTTATGGTTTGGCGTCGTTAGAATCAATCGTGCGAGCCTCTGCCATAAAGATCGCGAATGCTCGCTGAAGTTCAGACAGGGTTTTTCCATCCTTAAACCGCCAGCTATCAACTCTCCAAGGCCTTTCACGCCCAGTCAATTCGCGCGGCACGGTCTTTAGCTGATTCGCATCGGGATCGAACACTACTTCAGTGCTTCGGTCAAAGTAACAAATTTTGATGGCTGGAGATTTCTTGGGTTTTCCATTTTTGAATCTCGTTGCGATTCCAAACGATTCGGGGTCCTCATAAAGATGCCAGCCTGCAGCAACCAGTTCAGGTCGGAAGTGCTCAACATATTCAGTCAAGGTCTTGAGGTTCGGAACTTCAGGCAAAGCGGTTGTTGTAGTTGGCGGCGTAGCTTGCTCATTTGTCGCAAGAGAACCATCGGCTAATTCAACTGATGCAATACTGTCGAGCTTATACGTCTTATTGATGCGCGAACCTGGCTCAACGGCAACCAATCTCACATCGGTTACAGATAAGGGCACAATCGGGCGGGCTTGGCCTGGGCGACTGCCGGCGTTGTAGACGAGGGTCACGGTTTCGCCGGAATCTAAAGCCGAATTTAGCAGTTCAGTTATCGATGCCATTTTATGACGTTCGTATTTAGTGCCTGATTATCGCGCATCATAGGCCGGCTTTGCGACTTCCTCAATCTCGACTTACCAAGTATAGGTCACGGTGTAGCGCACTACAGTCTCACCCTCCGGCGTGATGCGCACCGGGAAATTGATGGTGCGTGCATCGTCTTTCTTGTAGTCATGGCTCTTGTTAGTGATCTGCCAGTTGCTCCAGCGGTAGAGGTTTTCTTTCACCATCACCGTGACCGTTTCCTTCTTCTGGTTGCGCACTTTGACTTCGATTTCTTCGGTCATGGTTTTGCGTGAGGTGTCGACGGTGAAATTGACCTGGCGGCGTTCGCCGACGACGTCGAAGGCCGAGCCCATTTTGATCAGCACTTTTTCATTGCGCGGCGTGTGGTCTATGGTGTCTTCGCCGATGAATTCCAGCGACTGGTCGGCGGGGTCTAGTTTGGAGACGCGGACGCGGCCTGCCGGCAGGGGCATGCCCATGTTCTGTTCCTTGGCGTTTTTGAAGCCGAGGTAGACGTCGACTTTTTTGTTGCTCTGCACGCCATAGTTGCGGTCGGTGGCGGGGCCGCCGTAGGCGCCTATGCCGGCGGCGCCGTAGTAGACCAGCGTTTTTTCACAGGGCACGGCGCTGGCGGTGGGGAAGAGTTCGATCTGTTTGGTGGAGTTGTCGGGCAGCGTGGTCGGGCGGCCCAGGGTGTAGAGGTGGTATTCGAAGAAGGATTTTTCTTCGAAACCTTTGGCGCGGTCTTCCATGGCCAGCGCGCGTTGTGCCCGGGGTGCGTTGTAGGCCTGGCCCTGCGGTTGCGGGCGATGGACATCGCCGGCTACCAGTTTCAGCTTCGCGTCGTTATAGCTGGCACCGGATTTGTTGATGATGCTGACCCAGGAGCCGACGTCGAGTTTGCAGCTGTTGGCGTTGGCACCGTCCTGGTAAGTCAGGTTGTAGTCAGCCCACCAGGTGATGCCGGTGGTCTGGTAGGTCACCCGCGTGGCGTGGGTGCCGGCGCGATTGGCATTGATGTCCCACACCAGCGTGGGACGGGTGATCAAGCCGCCGGGGAGTTCGGGCAGGCGCACGCCGGCGTTGCTGGGCAGGGTCTGGATGCTGCCGTCATCGCGTTTCAGCACCAGGCCGCCTGCGGTGGAGAGCAATATGCCGTTAAAGGATTCCACGGTGCTGCCGCGCACCTGGTCGACGGTAATGCGCCGGTCTATGTATTTCTCCAGCAGTTTCTGGGTGCTGACGAGATCGAACTGGAAGTTCTGTTCGATGACGCTGGTGCCCTGGGCATCGGTCAGCGAGGCGAAGCTGACCGTGGTGGGGTCGATCAGTGCGGCGACATCGGTGAAACGTATGGCATTGCGGCCGCGTTGCAACACAAGGTTGCGCTGGTCACGTACCACGGCATATCCCGGCACGTTCTGGCCGTTGCCGCCGCCGCGGTAGAGCTGCGGTGAAATCGCGCCGGGGCGCGCGCTGCTGTAGATGGTCAATGCGGTGCTGTCCTGTTGCGCGGCGCCGGCGAGGGCGGGCAGTGCGGCGATGATGGCAGTGCTGATGGCGGTCAAAACCTGGGATTTCATGATTTTTCCTTTTGTCTTTTTGGTCGGTGATGGCGTTGTAAACGGCTGACCACCGCAGATGGGGTTAAGTCCGAGTTTAAGGCCGGGGCAAATCGACTACAATCTGGCCCCTGATGAACAGGGGAGTAGGGCAGACATGCGCAGCATTTGCATCTTTTGTGGTTCCAATCCCGGCAGGGGTGCGGTGTATGCCGAGGCCACCCGCGCACTGGTGCGAGCGCTGGCGCAGGCCAACATCCGCATCGTCTTCGGCGGCGGCAAGGTCGGCCTGATGGGTGTTATCGCGGAAACGGCGCTTGCCGAGAAGGCGCAGGTGATCGGTGTCACGCCGCGCAAGCTGCTGGAACATGAAGTCGTGCATACCGGCCTGACGGAACTGCATGTTGCCGACACCATGGCTGAGCGCAAGGCTTTGATGGCGGACATGGCGGATGCCTTTATTACACTGCCCGGCGGCTTCGGCACCCTGGATGAATTGTTCGAGATGATGACCTTGACCCAGTTGGGCGTGCAGCGCAAGGCCTGCGGTCTGCTCAATGTCGCCGGATTTTATGACCGGATGATCGGTTTTATTGACCATGCGGTTGACGAACGCTTCATACGCTCTGAACACCGCGACATGATCGTCGTCGATGACGATCCGCAGCGCCTGATCAGCCGCCTGCGGTCCTGGACCCTGCCCGACGTCAGCAAATGGATGGACCGCAAGCCGGCCTGAGCCATTGCCGTGTGCTGATAAGCACATAAATATTTTCGACACAGTGCTGCGGAGGATGCGCCTACAATGGCTTGCATCCCATAGAGCTCATTTTGCTTAAATGACCGCGCAAACACAGGCAACCGCCGACCGGACTGCCGTCAAGAACACCACGTGTTACATGTGCGCGTGCCGTTGCGGCATTCGCGTGCACCTGAAAAACGACGAGGTGCGCTACATCGAGGGCAATCCGGCGCACCCGCTGAACAAGGGCGTGATCTGCGCCAAGGGTGCCTCCGGCATCATGAAGCAGTATTCGCCGGCACGATTGACGCAGCCATTGCGGCGCAAGGCCGGATCCGAGCGCGGCGCCGGCGAGTTCGAACCCATCAGCTGGGAAGAAACGTTCAGCATCATGGCCGACCGGCTGCGCAAGATCCGTGCGACCGATCCGAAAAAATTCGCACTGTTCACCGGTCGTGACCAGATGCAGGCGTTGACCGGCATGTTCGCGCGCCAGTTCGGTACGCCAAACTATGCGGCACATGGCGGCTTCTGCTCGGTCAACATGGCGGCCGGGATGATTTACACCATAGGCGGCAGCTTCTGGGAATTCGGCGGGCCGGATCTGGAGCGTTCCCGTTTGTTCGTGATGATAGGTACGGCCGAGGACCATCATTCGAATCCGCTGAAAATCGCCATTTCCAAATTCAAGCGCGACGGCGGCCGGTTTATTTCAGTGAACCCGGTGCGCACCGGTTATTCGGCGATTGCTGATGAATGGGTGCCCATACGCCCGGGCACTGATGGCGCGCTGCTGCTGGCGCTGACGCATGAAATCATCAACACCGGTTTGTATGACCGCGACTTTCTCGCGCGTTATACCAACTCCGGCTATCTGATCAATCTGGATCCGGCGAGCGACCAGTACGGCATGCCGGTGCAATCCGCAGAGCCGCCCACGGGTGACAATCCCGATCACGGCCATAACCAATTGTGGTGGGATCGCCATAGCGGTCGCGCAGTCCTCAACCATGCGCCGGATACCGATCCGTCGCTGCTCGGTGAATACCAGTTGGAAGACGGCACGCCGGTGAAGCCGGCGTTCCAGTTGTTGCTGGAGCGGGTGCAGGAATACACACCGGAATGGGCGGCGGAGATTACTGGCATACCCGCTGAAAAAATTAAACGGCTGGCGCATGAGATGGGCATTACCGCGCGCGACCAGAAAATTGAGCTGCCGATTGCGTGGACCGATTCCTGGGGCAAGGAACACGATACGGTGACGGGCAATCCGGTGGCCTTCCATGCCATGCGCGGACTGGCCGCGCACTCCAACGGTTTTCACGCCATACGCACATTGGCGATATTGATGTCGTTGCTGGGCACCATCGACCGGCCCGGTGGTTTCCGCCACAAGGCGCCGTTCCCGCGGGCGATACCGCCGGTGGCCAAGCCGCCGAAAGGGCCGGAGGCCGTGCAACCGAATACGCCACTGGCCGGACTCGCGCTGGGCTGGCCTGCAGGGCCGGATGATCTGTGCGTGGATGCCGACGGCGGGCCGGTGCGCATCGACAAGGCTTTCTCCTGGGAATATCCGCTGGCGGTGCACGGGATGATGCACAACGTGATCACCAATGCCTGGCGTGGTGATCCGTATCCCATCGACACGCTGATGATCTTCATGGCCAACATGGCGTGGAACTCGACGATGAATACCGTCGAGGTGCGCAAGATGCTCAATGATCGCGATGAGCAGGGCGAATATAAAATTCCGTTCCTGATCGTCTGTGATGCCTTTCAGTCGGAGACCACAGCCTTTGCCGATCTGGTATTGCCGGATACCACGTACCTGGAACGCCATGACGTGATGTCCATGCTCGACCGGCCGATTTCGGAATTCGACGGGCCGGCGGATTCGGTACGCATCCCGGTGGTGCCACCCAAAGGCGAATGCAAACCGTTTCAGGAAGTGCTGATCGAGCTGGGGGTGCGACTCAAATTGCCGGCCTTTGTTACGGCTGAGGGTGCACGCAAGTACCGCGACTATCCGGATTTCATCGTCAACTTTGAAACCGAGCCGGGCTCGGGCATGGGTTTTCTTGCGGGCTGGCGCGGCAAGGACGGCGAAAAATCCATGATCGGCGAGCCCAATCCGCGGCAGTGGGAAATGTACGAAAAGAACAACTGCGTGTTCCACCAGCGGTTGCCGCGTTCTTACCAGTACATGCGTAACTGGAACCAGGGTTACCACGAGTGGGCGCAGCGCACACGGGTACGCCGTTATACCGATCCCATCGTGATCCAGATTTATTCCGAAGTGCTGCAGAAATTTCGCATGGCCGCGCAGGGCAGGGGTGCTGCTAAGCGGCAGCCGCCAGAGCATCTGCGGCAGCGCATAACCACCTATTTTGATCCGCTGCCGTTTTATTACCCGCCGCTGGAAGTGCAGACCACGGATACCACGCGTTATCCGCTGGCAGCGATTACCCAGCGGCCGATGGCGATGTACCACTCCTGGGATTCACAGAATGCCTGGCTGCGCCAGATACATACACATAACCTGTTGTTTATTAACGTAAAAACAGCATCCTCTCTGGGTATCGCCGACGACGACTGGATCTGGGTGGAGTCCATGCATGGCCGGGTGCGCTGCATGTGCCGCGTCAGCGAAGCCGTGGAGCCGGGCACGGTATGGACCTGGAATGCGATCGGCAAGGCGCAGGGTGCCTGGCATCTGGCGCCGGATGCCAACGAAGCGCAGAAAGGCTTTTTGCTGAACCACGTCATCAGCGACGAACTGCGCACCGCCGATGGCACGCGCATGTCCAATTCCGATCCGGTGACCGGTCAGGCCGGCTGGTACGACGTACGCGTGCGCATTACCAAAGCCGGTGCCGATGAACCGGCAGAAACTTCGCCGCAATTTGCGCCACTGCCTGCGGCACCGGGTACCAATAAGGTGCGTCGGTTGTGGCAGGCGTTTGTGGCCGGCAAGGGAGAGTTCAAATGATTCGACCATTGATCTTTGCAATCACCGTTCGGGCTGAGCCTGTCGAAGCCCTGCCGCCCTTCGACAGGCTCAGGGCGAACGGAATTGGTTATTCACCTGTGATCAAAAGCTCAATAGATCAGCAGGAGTATTCGTTATGACACAGCTCGCATTGGTAATCGATCTGAACGTCTGCGTGGGCTGTCATGCCTGCGTCACCAGTTGCAAGGAGTGGAATACATCGGGCGAAGCCGGTTTCCTGTCGGACGACAATCCCTATGACCGCGATCCCACGGGTACCTTTTTTAATCGCGTGCAGACTTTTGAAGTCGGCGAGTTTCCCGACACCCAGACCGTGCATTTCCCGAAGTCCTGCCTGCATTGCGAGGATCCGCCCTGTGTGCCGGTGTGTCCGACGGGGGCCAGTTACAAGCGACCCGAAGACGGCATCGTGCTGGTCGATTACGACAAGTGCATAGGCTGCAAATATTGTGCATGGGCCTGTCCCTACGGCGTGCGCGAAATCGATGAGCACCAGAAGGTGATGAAGAAATGCACGCTATGCGTGGATCGCCTGTACGACGAAAATTTGCCGGAAGCTGAACGGAAACCAGCCTGTGTGCTGGCGTGTCCGACCAATGCCCGGCTTTATGGCGACATCCATGATTCCGAATCGGTGGTATCAAAAGCGATACGCGAAAACGCGGGTTATGCGCTGATGCCGGAGTGGGGCACGCAACCAGCCAACCACTACCTCCCGCGGCGCAAGACCGAGATGCGTATACACGAGGATGAACTGGATCGTGCCGCCAATCCGCTGAAAATCGACGGCCGATTGCCCAAGCCCGGCGTCAAGGCGCCGTCGCTGGACGACGTGACTTCCTGGTAAGCGGCGCCGCATATGAATCCGGCATTTTCCGTAATCCTGCTGACCACCCTGATCGGGGCCGGGCAGGGATTGTTTCTGGCGCTGGTGGTGACCGAAGTGCGGGTCGCGGCTGGACTGCTGGCGGCGCCGGGTGCGGATTGGTACTGGACTGGCAGCGCGATTGCACTGGCGCTGCTGGCGGCGGGCCTGCTGGCTTCCTTTTTTCATCTGGGGCACCCGGAACGGGCGTGGCGCTCAGCGGCGATGTGGCGCACTTCGTGGCTGTCGCGCGAAGTGATCGTGCTGCCCGCCTTTATGGTGTCAGTTGCGGCCTACGGCTGGGCGCACTGGCAGGGCATGGGCGGCACGCTGGTGCTGGGTGCAGTGGGCACCGTGTTGTGTCTGGGCCTGTTTTTATGCACGGCGATGATTTATGCCTGCATCAAGTTCCTGCAGGAGTGGGCGACGCCGCTGACTTTTGTCAATTTCACCATGCTGGGTTGCGCCTCGGGCGTGATGCTGGCGGCGGCACTGGCGGGACAGCGTGGGGAAACCATTACCGGCGCCATCGCTGCCTGGGCCATTGCGCTGACGGTAGCCGGACTGCTCACGCGTACAGCCATGCTGTGGCGTAATGCGCGACTGAAGCCACGCTCCAATCTGCAGACTGCCATCGGCGTCAAACATCCCCGTATTGCGCAGAAGGCACAGGGTTTCATGGGCGGTTCGTTCAACACGCGGGAATTTTTTCACGGCCGCACGCCGGGTGCGCTGCGCGCAGTGAAATGGGGGTTTCTGGTCGGTGCGTTTGTGATTCCGGTATTTTTGCTGGCGGCGGGCCTCGCGGCGGCGTCACCGTTGTTGTTGTGGCTGGCCTGTGCCGTGCAGTTCGTCGGACTGGTGGCTGAGCGCTGGTATTTTTTTGCCCAAGCCAATCATCCGCAAAACCTTTATTATCAGGCGATCTCCTGAAATTCCTCTGAACCTTACTTGATCGCAGTTTGATGCCCCCGCTTCAGCTAATCCGCAATCGTGCCCGCAGTACTTTTCTGTCGGTCAGCAATCTCACGCAACGCGAAAAACAGCACCTGCTGTCGGAGCTGCAGCAGACTCGTGGGCTGATCCCCATCCTGATGAAACAGCGCAATGGCCAGCGCTGGACCGTCGACGAAAAAAGTCAGCTACGCGCGCATTTCAGCCGTCTGTCACAGTTGAGCCCGTATCTGGTGCTAGTGGTGATGCCCGGCGGTTTCCTGATGCTGCCGATGTTCGCCTGGTGGCTGGATCGCCGCCGCTTGCGCTTGCGCGCGGCACAGCCCTGACCTGCTACAGCCGTATTGTCCACGCTGATCATGATGTGGATCAGGTCTGGGCGCACAATAGAATGCCGCTACAATATTGAACCGGGCTTGATTCGGCCGGGCAATTTTCCAGGAATGGAAGCGCAGTCCTGCGCCAGCAGACCGACTGCAGAGGGGAGAGGGCATGGCTGACCATTCACTGGGGACATACAACCGCTTCGAATTGCGCGCGCAGCCTGTGCGGGGCTTACGCCAGGATTTCTTCGAATCTGCAGAGCGCGGTGCCGCGGCCGAGTTTTCGCGGCACTTCATCCGTATTCCGATAATGGCCGTCGCGGCCTGATCAATTCATGATTGCGATCTGGTATCTGCTGATGTTGGCGCCTTTGATTGCGCTGCCGATATTGTGGTGGGCTTATCGCAACAAGGTCAGGCAGCAGGAGAGTTCCTCGGGGGCGCGCTGGGACCAGTTGACCGTCGAGGCAAAACTGGACCTGACTGCGGTCCGTCCGGCAACCGCGCCAGCTGCTGCGGCCGTGGCAGGTGTTGCGCCTGTGGCAGGACGATTGCCCTATGCGGCACGGATACGCGCGCTGGATCCGGCTGAAACCCTGGTTTATTACCTGCTGAGAAATGCTTTGCCTGACCACGCGGTAATGCCGCACGTGGCTCTGGGCAGAGTGTTCGAGGTGCCGGCTGGGCTGACCGGCCCCGCGCGCGAACAACCGGTACGGGAGTTGCAGCAGCAGGTTGTGGATTTTCTGGTTTGCGACAAGGCGATGCGGCCGGTAGCGGTCATCGATTTGCGGACCGCGCCAGCGGTGCCTGATTTCAGAACCCGGTGTCTGGCACAGACGGGCATTCGATATCTGCAGTGGGCCCGGACAGGGCTACCCAAGCGCGATGCGGTGCGCAAGCAGGTTTTGGGTAGCTGATTTTTAAGGGGCCGTGCCTTTGTTCCAACTGGCGAAATTTTGGTGCTCGTCAGAATCAATATGACGGTCACCGAGTTGCCCCTTGCTTTTCTGCCCAACTTTGACGGTAAATGGCACCCAATGCTTCCAAAAAATGCTGCAAAGCGGGATAAATATCCAAGCTATTGATTCTGAAGGGGAATGTGAGTTGACCTCAATACCTCAGTGTATTATAATTGCTGATTAGTAGTAACATTATCAAAACAACTTAACTAATTGAATATTATAGATAATACGTGAAAACGCTGCCCACTGACACAGTGGCGCCAGCGTCGTCCAAGCTTCTTTTACGAGAACCCGGTATTTCTGACGGCGCGGCCCTACACCGATTGGTACGCGCCTGTCCGCCGCTGGACCTGAACTCCCCGTACGCCTATTTGTTGCTGTGCGCGCACCATGCCCGCACCTGCGTTGTTGCCGAAAGTCCCGCCGGACTGGTCGGATTCATTTCTGCCTACCGGCCACCGGCAACCCCTGAAGTGATTTTTGTCTGGCAGGTCGCGGTGGCGTCTGCCGCGCGCGGCCAAAGCCTGGCCCGGCGCATGCTGGAGCACCTGCTGGCGCAGCCGGCACTGGATGGCTGGCGCTGGCTGGAAACGACGGTGACACCGTCCAACACGGCTTCACGACGGGTATTCGAAACACTGGCCGTGCGCCTGAACGCTGACAGCAAAGAGCGCACATTTTTTTCCGCAGAAGATTTTCAGGATCCGCATCACGAGCCCGAGATGCTGATTCGTATCGGCCCACGCTCAACGTGAGCCGGATTGGTAGTCGGGCATAAGGAGAGTTAAAGCATGAGTTTGAAAGTATTTGATCGTCTGGAATCGGAAGTGCGCGGATATGTGCGCTCGTTTCCCACCCTGTTTGACAAAGCGCGTGGCTCCAAACTGATCGACGAGGGCAACAACGTCTACATCGATTTTTTCGCCGGCGCCGGCGCCCTGAACTATGGGCACAACAATCCGGTCATCAAGCAGGACATGCTGGATTACCTGGAAGCAGATGGCATCATCCACGGTCTCGACATGGCCACTGTGGCCAAGAAAGAATTGCTGGAAACATTTGAGCGCACCATCCTCAAGCCGCGCAACCTGAAGTACAAATTGCAGTTTCCCGGGCCCACCGGAACCAATGCGGTGGAAGCGGCGCTGAAACTGGCGCGGCAGGTCAAGGGGCGCGCCAATGTTGTGTCATTTACCCATGGCTTTCATGGTGTGACCGGTGGCGCCCTGGCGGCCACGGCCAATTCAAAATACCGTGATGCTGCCGGCATTGCGATGCACAACGTCGCGTTCATGCCGTACGACGGCTATCTGGGCGAGGGTGTGGACAGCACGATTTATCTGGAGCGCATGATTGCAGATAGCAGCAGCGGCATAGATCTGCCTGCGGCAGTGATAGTTGAAACCGTGCAGGGCGAGGGTGGCGTCAATGTCGCCAGCGCCGAATGGCTGCGTGCGCTGGAGCAGGTCTGCCGGCGCCACGACATGCTGCTGATCGTGGACGACATCCAGATGGGTTGTGGTCGTACCGGCAACTTCTTCAGTTTCGAGGAGGCGGGCATCTCTCCGGACATCATTACGCTGTCGAAGTCGATCAGCGGTATCGGCCTGCCAATGGCCCTGGTGCTGATGAAACCTGAGCTGGACGTATGGATACCGGGTGCGCACAACGGCACGTTCCGTGGCAATAACCTGGCCTTTGTGACTGCGCGCGCAGCATTGCTGCATTACTGGAGTGATGACGCGTTTTCTGATTCGGTGCGGCGCAAGGGCGGCATCATGCGCAACTGGCTGGACCACATCGCTGCGGATTATTCCACTGGCAAATTTTCGGTGCGCGGCCGCGGCATGATTCAGGGACTGACATCAGAGGACCCGAAACTGGCAGGGCAGATCGCTCAAAAGTGCTTCGAAAAAGGACTGGTGATTGAAACCTCGGGTGCTGACGACGTGCTCAAGCTACTGCCGGCGCTGACGATAGACGAAAAGCTGCTGTGCGAGGGGCTGGACATCATCGAAGACAGCGTGGCGGATGTGCTCGGTGTGGACCGGATGCAGGGGCGGGATCGCAAGGTCAAATACATCAACTTTCGGGCGGCAGCACGATGATCGTTCGCAGCCTGAACGACATCAAGGGTTCTGCGCAGGAAGTCAAATCGACCAACTGGGTCAGCCGACGCTTGCTGCTGTCGCGTGACGGCATGGGTTTTTCATTTCATGAGACCACGATTTTTGCCGGCACCGAAACCCATATCTGGTACCAGAATCATCTGGAAGCGGTTTACTGCGTCGCCGGATCGGGTGAAGTTGAAACCGTTGCCGATGGCGTGAAACACCAGATCAAGCCCGGGGTTGTTTACGCGCTGGACAAGCACGACGAGCACTATTTGCGCGCGCATGAAGACATGCGGCTGGTCTGCGTTTTTAATCCGCCGCTGACGGGGGGCGAAGTGCATGACGACAAGGGTGTTTATCCCCTGCTGGCAGAAGCTGAGGCTTGAGAAACAAGGTAAAGGATTAACGGATGGTATTAGTTTCAGATATTTATCAGTCGCGCACCGATCGCGAGGCGGCGATCATCAAGAGGCAGGATCCGGTGGTATATCCCGGGCCGTACGAGCAGGGTGAGTTTGCGTTGTCCGAACACCAGTTGCGCGGCTACCGCAATAATGGGTTCATCCAGTTGCGCGGACTGTTGCATGAATCGGAAGCTGCTGATCTGTTGCAGGAGGCGAAAACCCTGGTGACCGCCAGTGCCCGTGAACGGCGTCCGGAAGCGGTGTTCGAATCGGACGGCCGCGAGGTGCGCTCGGTGTTCCGGGGGCATGAATTGAGTTCCGTATTCGACCGCTTGATGCGCGATGGCCGGATGCTGGATGTAGCGCGGCAGATTCTGGGCAGTGACGTTTATATTCACCAGTCACGACTCAATTTGAAACCCGGTTACGCCGGCAAAGAATTTTACTGGCATTCCGATTTTGAAACCTGGCACGTCGAAGACGGCATGCCGCGCATGCGTGCGCTGAGCTGTGTCGTGCTGCTGGACGAAAACAACGAATTCAATGCGCCGTTGATGCTGGTGCCAGGATCGCATATGCATTACATCGCCTGCATCGGACAGACGCCGCAGGATCACTACAAGAAATCCCTGCGCAGGCAGGAATTCGGTGTGCCGGATCCGACCAGCCTTGGCTTTCTGATGGAGCGCGGTGGCGTTCAGTCGGCCAAAGGACCGGCCGGTTCGGTGTTGTTTTTTGACTGCAATATGATGCACGGATCGAACGGCAATATTTCGCCGTATCCACGTTCCAATCTGTTTTTTGTTTATAACAGTGTGGAGAATCGACTGGAGTCGCCGCAGCACGGATTGCAACCCCGCCCGGAATTTATTGCGGCGCGTAGTGCAGATCTGTCGCTTGAGCGGGTCGCGCCGACACCGCGTTGAGTGGTTCCAATGCCCGCTGCCGGGCGATGTTTGCGCGCCGCGGATTTCTCGGCAGTCTGGCTGGCATGGCGCTGGCGCCGCTGGTTGCCGGATGCAGTGTCGAAAATGACCAGCATGCACCGCAGATCACTACGCTGGAATGGGCCAAACATCAGGGCAAGCTGCGCATCGGTTATGCCAATGAAGCGCCTTATGCCTATTTTGATGCGGCAGCGGGGCGAGTGACTGGTGAGGCGCCGGAAATCGCGCGCATGGTGCTTGGGGAACTGGGCATCCGGGAAGTCGAGGGTGTGCTCACCGAATTCGGATCGTTGATCCCGGAGCTCAAAGCCCGCCGCTTCGATATCATCGCAGCCGGCATGCGCATCATCCCGCAGCGTTGTCGGGAAGTCGCCTTTTCAAATCCCACATGCCACATCGGCGAAGCGCTGCTGGTGATGCGGGGTAATCCGCTGGCGCTGCACAGCTACACCGACTTGGCACAGAAGCCGGCTGCGCGACTGGCGGTGGTGACTGGAGCCGTGCAGGGCAGTTATGCGCGTGCGACCGGCATTCCGAATGATCGGGTTATGGCATTTCCCGATGCCATCCGTGCCATGGCAGGTGTTGCTGCAGGACGTGCTGACGCCTATGCGGACAGCTGTCTGGTGGTGAATGACCTGCTGTTCCGGGGCGGTGGCAAGTTCGAGCGGGCTGAGCCGTTCACGGATCCCCGGATCGATGGCGTGCAGGTGCAGGGGTATGGCGGATTTGGTTTCCGCCGCATGGATACGGAATTGCTGGAAGCCTTTAATGAGGGTTTGTCCCGGTTGATAGGTACGCCGCGGCACCTGGAACTGGTCAGTCCTTTTGGTTTTACCGAGCGGGAATTTCCTGGAGACGTTACCGCAGCAGCACTATGCGAGAGCTGAATACCGGTTAGCGCGCCTAGCGTTTGGCCAAAGTGCTGACTGGCAATTGCAGATGTGCCGCCTCTATACGGCGTGCGTCAATGCAGCTTCCGGTAGCCGTGAGGCCAGCGCCTGATTGACGGCTTCAAAAACCGAAGGCGGGCTGGCCCGCACACAAACCTGATCCTGCGACATGGTGTGCGACAGCAGTTTGACCAAGGCATAGACGGCGCTGATCTGCGGCGTCGGCGTCTGTGTCAATTCCCCCAGTTCAATTACTGAGCCGACCAGTGCATCGATTTCGGGGTCGCGCCCGGCTTCAATGTCCTGGAGCATCGACGTTTTGTGTTTGCCGACTTTTTCTGCACCCGCAATGCGTTTTTCCAGCGGGACGCGGAAGGTGACGCCGAGCTTGTGGCCAATGGCCTGAGCTTCAAGCATCATGGTTTCGGCCAGATGGCGTGACAACGGAAACTGGCACAAATCAACCAGAGTTGCATGCGTGAGTGCACTGATCGGATTGAACGACAGGTTGCCCCAGACCTTGAGCCAGATTTCGTCGCGGATGCCGGTCAGGATGGGGGACTTGAGGCCGGCAGCAATGAAGGCGTCGGAAATCACCTTGATGCGCGGCGTTTCAGTGCCGTCGAGTTCGCCCAGTGGGAAACGATTACCTTCGATATGCCGGATGACGCCGGGCGCGGCAATAGCAGCGGCTGGATAGACAACGCAGCCAATGATGCGGGCAGGATCAATGGTCGCTGCAATTTTGCCGTGAGGGTCGGCGGTGCGCACAACCTGGCCTTCGTATTTGCCACCGTGGCGCTGGAAATACCACCAGGGTATGCCGTTTTGCATCGGGATCAGTACGGTGTTTTCGTGGAACAGGGCGGGCAGTTCATCGGTGATGGCTTCAACCTGATGCGCCTTTACGCCGAGGATGACCAGATCATGCAGGCCGGCGGCACGTATGGAGTCTGTTGTGAACAGGTTGCGTGCCGTCTTGCGCGTGCCGTCTGCCATGACCAGTTCCAGTCCATTGGCGCGTATGGCGGCGAGATGGGCGCCGCGTGCGATGACGGTGACATCATGGCCGGCTTCGGCGAACAGCACTGCCAGATAGCCGCCTATGGATCCCGCGCCTACAACGCAAATCTTCATGTTGATCTCCTGGTGAGTGCAATATCGCTTTGCAGCATCTTTAAACATCTCAGCATAAAATATACTGCGACGCAGCATATAGTCAATAATAATAATCCGAATAGATGGAATTAATTAACTGATGTCCGTATCAATTGTTATATATAACAATAATCTATATAAAAATAAATTTTGTATTATGAAATATAAGTTAGATAAACAATTTTTGCTTTGCCGCAATTGATGTCACCTAACTGACTGAATTTAATCAGCTATTGGATATTAATTGTGCGCGGCATAATGGCGCGCTTAATGGTCCGGGCGTCGCCCATGCATTATCGTGAGCGCGTTCCACAAACATTTCAGGAGAAACATTTGAGATTGATTCTGGCAGCAGTTGTCTGCTCCATCGTGGCCGGTCCGCTGGCGGCTCAAGGCAAGAGTCCGGAGCAGATTTTTCAGGAAGTGTCGCGCAGCATGGTTACCATTCATACGCTGGATGCAGAAGAGAACGTCAGCAATCTGGGCAGTGGTGTCGTAACAGCGGCAGAAACCGTGGTGACCAATTGCCATGTGCTCGAAGGTGGTGTGCGTTATGCCGTGTATTCCGGCAAGGCGCGATATAGCGGCACTTTGCGGGTCGCCGATATCGATCGCGATTTGTGTGAGCTGCAGGTGGGTAATTTGCGGGCGCCGCGTGTCGCGCTGTACACCGGACGGTTGCGGGTGGGGCAGCGTGTTTATGCTGTGGGGGCTCCGGAAGGGCTGGAACTGACGATCAGCGAGGGGCTCGTTTCCAGCATCCGTGAGCTTGACGACGCTCATTACATCCAGACTTCAGCACCAATCTCTTCGGGTTCCAGTGGTGGCGGCCTGTTTGATGTTGAGGGCCGGTTGGTCGGAGTGACGGCTTTTATTATCCCTGAGGGACAGAACCTGAATTTTGCGCTGCCGGCTTCGTGGATTACGGATCTCGCTGCACGCAGCGGATCAAAGCCAACGCTGGCCAATCGCGATACGGTCAACGACAAGTGGCAGACGCGCAGTGCCGAGTTGCGGGCGAAGAAAAACTGGATCGGTCTGCTGGCGGCGACTCAGCAATGGGTGCGCGCAGCGCCTGCCGCAGTGCCGGGATGGGTAGCGCTGGGGGAAGCCTATATTCTGGTCAATCGCCCGCGTCGAGCCATTGTTGCCTATAACCAGGCGCTCAAGCTCGACGGTGATAGCTATGAGGCCTGGCTGGGAGCGGGCACCACCTATCTGGCGTTGAACCAGTACGATCGCGCGGTGGAGGCGATGCAGGAGGCATTACGGCTGCGGGCAGACAATGTGCCGGCGTTGTTGCAACTGGGTGCTGCATATCATCATCAGAATCAACGAGCTCGTGTGCGTGAAGTGTTATCGCGTATCGAAAAACTCGATCCCCGGGCGGCTCGCGAGTTTTCGGGAAAATACGTAAATAATTGATTTTATTGATTAATATTTTAACCCTGTCAGAGTATCCACAATATGCTTGACGCTATGCAGGGTATTCCGTATAAAGGCGGCGCGTGTTTGGTTTCTAAGTACTTGAAAGTTAGCGTTACCGCGTTAGCTGTTGTGGTGTTCGAACTTTTGGGCTGTGAGATTTAAATACGATACTCGGCACAAGCCGAAAATTATCAATACTCAAAAGGAATACAACATCATGGCAACCGGTACTGTTAAGTGGTTCAACGACTCCAAAGGTTTTGGCTTTATCACCCCTGATGGTGGTGGCGAAGACCTGTTTGCCCATTTCTCGGGCATCAACATGAACGGCTTCAAGACCCTCAAAGAAGGCCAGAAGGTGACGTTTGACATCACCGCCGGCAACAAGGGCAAGCAACAAGCGAGCAACATCCAGGCTGCCTAAGCCGGACGTAGCTTGAAGAAGACCGGGCGCAAGCCCGGTTTTTTTTCGTCTGAATTTCAGCGATCCACTTCGTGGTTCGACTTGCGGAGTTGTGGGGCGGCATAATCGGTGCCGCCTATGGGTAATGCGCGTGCCATGAATGTCACTTGGGATATTTTCTGCAAGGTTGTCGATAATTTTGGCGACGCGGGAGTGTGCTGGCGCCTCGCAAAAATACTCAATCGCGAGCACGGTGTGCCTGTGCGCCTGTGGATTGATGATCTGGTCACGCTGCGCGCGCTGGTTCCCGAGGTGGACGCAGCGCTGGCGGTGCAAACTGTGGCAGAGATCACAGTATGCAATCGTGTCGCGGGAAAAGCAGACGCCGTAGATGCGCGAACGGTTATTGAAGCATTTGGTTGCGGATTGCCGGATGCCTATGTTGCCGGCATGGCGGCACACGAACGGCCGCCAGTGTGGATTGTGCTCGAATACCTCAGCGCCGAATCGTGGGTGGACCATCATCACGGCCTGATTTCACCGCACCCGCGTTTGTCGCTGCAGCGCTATTTTTTCTTTCCGGGATTTACATCGGCCACGGGTGGCCTGCTGCGCGAAGCAGATCTGCTGTCGCGGCATGATGCTTTTAATGCGGCAAAGCGTCGCACGTTCTGGCGCGGTCTGGGCTACGACGAACCGGCACCGCAGGCGTTGACGGTATCGATGTTTGCTTATGCGAATGTGCCATTTGCTGATTTGCTGCAGGCGATGGCACAAGGCGCCATTCCAGTGGTGGTGGTGGTGCCGGCGGGCGTTTTAACGCCATTGGTGCATTCCAGTTTCGGGGTATCAGGCGGCGCAGATGCGACATCGTGGCAACGTGGCGCGCTGGAGGTGCGCACGTTGCCGTTTCTGTCTCAGGCGCGGTATGACGAATTGCTGCGGGCCTGCGACCTCAATTTTGTCCGAGGCGAGGATTCATTGGTGCGTGCGCTGTGGGCGGCGCGACCGCTGGTCTGGCAGCCCTATCGCCAGGACGACGATGCCCATCAACGCAAAATGGCGGCCTTTCTGGAGCACTACTGCACCGGCCTGGATCCGGTGGCCGCTGGTGCGCTCCAGGCGTTCTGGCAGTGCTGGAGCGGCGAAGCCGGTGTGGTCAGCGATGTTTGGCCCGCGCTGCGGGCAGCGCATGGGGTTTTGGCAGTCCATGCTGGGCTCTGGGCGCAGGATATGGCGCAGATGGGGGAAATGGCGTCCCAATTGGTGGATTTTGCGCGCAACAAGGTAGAATAGCGCCTTTTTTTACGGCAGTTACAGAGCCAGTTACAAGGGATGTAACGATATGAAAATCGCACAGGAAATCCGCGCAGGCAACGTGATCATGGTTGGCAAAGATCCGATGGTCGTGCTGAAGGCTGATTTCAGCAAATCGGGTCGCAATGCATCTGTGGTCAAGATGAAATTGAAGAACCTTTTGTCGAACGGCGGCACGGAAACAGTCTATCGCGCTGATGAAAAATTCGACGTAGTGCAGCTCGAGCGCAAGGAAGTGACTTACTCCTATTTTGCCGAGCCGTCCTATGTGTTTATGGATGCCGAGTTCAATCAGTTCGAAGTGGGCAAAGAGAGCATGGGCGACGCGCTGAATTATCTGGAGGATGGCATGGCCTGCGAAGTCACCCTTTATGAGGAGCGTCCGATTTCAGTGGAAATTGCGCAGACAGTGGTGCGCGAAATTATCTATACCGAACCCGCGGTGCGTGGTGACACATCGGGCAAAGTGCTCAAGCCGGCCAAGTTGAGCACCGGTTTTGAAGTTCCGGTTCCGCTATTCTGTGCCACTGGCGACAAGATTGAAATCGACACTCGCACAGGCGAATATCGCAGCCGCACCAAAGGTTGAGGAGATAGCTGAGCGCGGTTACCCGTTTGTTCAGGTGATTGTCAAAACGCCGCAGCATGCCTGCGGCGTTTTTTATTCCGGCACTAACCACTCACAGCGTGTGCCGCCCTGCTTTTCCGGCGACAGCGCCCGCCACAACCAGTCGAGCATGGGCGGTGCTTCCCGATCCAGCCCGAATGGTGGATTGACGATGATCATTCCGCTGCCGCGGATGTGGGCTGTCCAGTCTTCCGGATATACCGATAACTCCACCTGCAATGTTTTCGGCAGCTTGATGGCCTGGAGGCTGCGGGCAAAGGCCTGCATTGCGGCCGGTGCCATGAGCGGATACCACACTGCAATCATGCCGGTAGCGAAACGTGCATGGGCTTCCTTGATGGCGCGCGTAATCCGTCCGAACTCATCGGCCTGATCGAAGGCAGCATCGATGAAGGTCAATCCGCGTCGTTCTTTTGGTGGCAGGGAAGCCTTGATCGCCGAGAACCCGTCCTGATTAAGTATGGCCGTGTTACGTATACCGGAAAACACGGTTTGCAGTGCTGCGCAGTCATCCTTGTTCAGTTCGTATAGTTGCAGGCGATCGTCGGTGCGCATCAACCGGCGAGCAATGCGCGGGGAACCAGGGTAATGGCGCAGGTGACCGTCGGCATTGTCGGCGCGTATGGCCTCGAGATAGGGGGCTAGGGCCGCGGGCGCATCGGTGCGTGCCCAGACCCGTCCGACGCCATGGCGCCATTCGGCGGTTTTTTGCGACCACGGATGCTCCAGGTCATAGAGTCCGATTCCAGCATGCGTATCGACCACGCAATAAGGCTTGTCTTTTTTGCCAAGGCCGAGCAACAGGTGGGTCAACATGGAATGTTTGAAAACATCCGCTACGTTGCCGGCATGGAATTGATGGCGATAAGAGAGCATGGGCAGGTGCGGCCTGTAAAACAAAATGGCCGCGGCAAGCAATGCGGCAGCCATGGATTAAATGGTGGTGGGGCGTGACCACTGCGCAAACAGCCTCAGAGTAGCCCCTGCGGGCCTCATCTAGTTCCTGCGAACAATCCCCAATTCAGTGGTGTTTCCCAATGGGAACGCCTCAATCGAATGCGTCCAATTCTACAGAATTGCGGACGGCGGTTCAAATCCATAAATCACACTTGAACCACCGTCCACATAGATGCGCCTATGGCTGTGAACAGGTGATTTAGACACTTTTTTTATTGACAGTTTACTTTGACAGTTTCAGTGTCATAATCTACCGTAACGAAACCGAACAATTGCAATGAGCGAAAAAACCTTCACCCTTGACGAGCTGTGCACGCTCACCGACCTGACAAAAAGGACGGTGCGTTACTACATGCAGTTGGGCTTGGTCGAGCGCCCCATTGGCGAGACTCGCGCCGCTCAATACACCAGCCGCCACCTCGACCAGTTGCTGCGAGTCAAGCAGCTCACTGAAGCTGGCGTGTCCCTCGAACGGATCCGCGAAGTGATGGCGGGCGGCGATACCCCAGTTCCGACACGGCAGCGTCGGCCAGGCTCCATTCAGGTGCGAAGCCACCTCTTTGTAGCCCCAGGCCTAGAGATCCAAATTTCACCAGAGGAAGCAGGTATGACACCAGAACAAGTACGCGCCTTTGTCCGCGAGGTCATGCAGGCAGCCGAAAGGGTGATGAGAAAAGATAACGATGGGGTTTGAGAGGGTCGATGTCATGTGACGCAGAGCGGGACAAGCCTTGTAGATGTGAAACCGCTTTGTGGGCCGTGTTTGATCGACCTAAACGAACAACTGCGAACACAGCCATCCGCTAGCGCGAAACAAGGGGACGCGCAATCTACATCTCCCCTTACCCAATTTTTTCGACGACACGATCCGTCGGCCAGCAGCAAGCGATTAAGGAGTAGCCCGAATGACACAAGAAACCAGCTTTAAAAGCGCTACCGGTGAAACCGTCGCGCTGAAATCCGTTCACCTTAGCGGAAACCTCGAAGGATTGTTGCTGAGCATGAAGGTCCAGCAGCGGTACCGTAATGACACGGGTAAAAATCTGGAGACCGTCTACACGTTCCCCCTGGCCTGGGGAGCCACGCTTTTGGGCTTGAATGTTGAGATCGCTGGCAAACGGCTACAAGCCACCGTCATTGAAAAGAAAAAAGCCACCAAGAAATATGAAAAAGCCATCGATGACGGTGACACGCCAGTGATGGTTGAACAGTCCGCTTCGGGGCTCTACACCGCTAACCTGGGCAACCTCAAGGACAAAGAAGAAGTCACCATTGAGATCGAATACGCTCAGCTTCTGAGATTTGAGCAAGGCCAGGTGCGCTTATGCATTCCCACTGTCATAGCGCCAAGATTCGGAGAATCACATCAGTCAGGTGGACTTGCAGTGCATGAGACGGACTCGGTTAACCCCATGGCAGAGTACCCACTCACCCTCAAGCTGGACATCTTGGGACAAATTGCCAAGGCCAAGCTAACGTGTCCCAGCCATAAGGTAAGCACCACCGCAATTGAACATGGGCTAGCAGTGCTACTGGAAAGCGGTGGCATGTTGGACCGAGACTTCATTCTGAATCTCGAAGGACTGGATGGTCATTCGTTTGCTGTAACCGCACCGGATGGTGATCAAAAAATGATACTGGCCAGTTTCTGCCCACAACTACCAGTGCACGAGGCCGCACCGCTGATGATGAAAATTCTGGTGGATTGCTCGGGCTCAATGCAAGGCGACAGTATTGAAGCGGCCAAGTCAGCAATCCACAGCATCTTGCAAGAACTTAACTCTGACGACCTGATTTCATACAGTCGCTTTGGCGATGATGTGAGTCACGATCTAAGCAGCCTTCGAACATGTACTCCGGCAACTGTCCACTTCGTGGCGTCTGCCATTTCAAAGACAGAAGCAAATTTGGGTGGTACTGAGCTGAACGATGCCCTCATTTCAACTTTCAACGACATCGAAGGACCGAGTCTCGCGATCCACAAGCCAAGCGTGCTGCTGATCACGGACGGGGACGTTTGGGACGTCGAGGCCGTGGTTAAAGCTAGCGCAGAGGCTGGTCAGCGAGTCTTCGCCATCGGTGTGGGCAGTTCACCAGCGGAGAGCCTGCTGCGGGACTTGGCAGAAAAAACAGGTGGAGCCTGTGAGCTCGTATCGCCCAACGAAGATATTTCAGCAGCGATCATGCGAATGTTCCGCAGAATGCGTGGCGCACAAGCTGCACAACTGAAGGTTCAGTGGAGTGGCAATCCTAATTGGCAGTCGCCGTTACCTGCACAAATTTACGACGGCGAGACCGTGCATGTCTTTGCCAGATTCTCTGAAGCGCCCCAAAGCGCCCCAAAGCTGACATGGGAAATTGACGGACAAATTACCAGCTCAAGCCCAGAATCCATAAGCGAAGTTCAAGACCCAGCCTTGGCTCGGCTGGGCGCGGCCAAGCAAATGGAGTCTGCGACTACCCCTGAAGAATCCTTGGCCATTGCACTCAAGTACCAACTGGTGAGCAAACAAAGCAATCTGTTCCTCGTTCACATTCGTGCAGAGGAAGACAAGGTAAACGGATTGCCATCGTTACAACAAATCGAACAAATGCAAGCAGCTGGGCACAGCGGGTTTGGCAGCGTTGCATCGCCAAGCGTTCTTTACAGGACGAATCGATCTACGAACAACCAACAGTCAGTGAGTTACGACAGCCTTGCAGTGCCGTCAGTTTGGCGAACCAACCGAACCCGCTCGTCAAAGATTGACTCTATGGCCTCGGGAGGCATGGATGATTTCGAAATTCCAGCTTTCCTGAGAAAGCAATCCGACGTCGAAAAGACCTCACCAACGCCTGAAACTTTGCTCAATTGCTTTAACGGCTCAGCAGTCACAAGCGCTGATTTTTCTGCAACGATTGCATTCGTATCAAGCCTTGCGAAGAACACTGATATCGAGAAGCTGGTGGCATTGATCGTCGATGACTCAATTAACAACGAGCAGGCTTGGGCCCTTTTGTTAGATTGGCTCGTTACTCAACTTGGCGGAAAGTTCACGCTTGAGCGACATGCCCAAAGAATGCTGAGAGTTCAAATCGCGGCAATCGACGAAGACACAAAAGCGGCTGCTGGCAACAAGATTGCAGGCCTTTTGCCCTCCTTGGGACTGAAGGACTGGGGTCAGATAAATGGCTGGTCAATACTTACACGGATCGCATCGAAAGTTAAAGGCATCCTTGGTAGCCCCAAGAATTCAAGCTGATGCCTTATGGGTGGCTCACACGGTGAGCCCCATGCAAGTTAAACCTCAGCGCTCCGGCAAAGATGATTTACCTGATTAATGGACGACAAATTTAGGAGAAGGAAAAACTATGGTGTTGCGAACAACTAAATTTCTGATGCTGGTCAGCTTTGCGCTAGCCTCGACTCTAGCCAGTGCTCAAAACTGTTATCAATCAACTGTTTTATCTCCTTCGCCATTCATGGGGAATAACGGGGAAATCTTCAAACTTTCTGATGGATCAGTTTGGGAGGTGAAATACGAGTACGAATACATGTACGAATACAGCCCATCGGTGACCATTTGTCCAAGCAGGGGGAAATTAATTGTCGGCAAAAAATCACTGAATGTCCAAGCTATTTCCGGATCATCGAAGCGACAAAGCACCCCTTCAAGTGCAACCGCTGGTGGGAAATGGGAGGTCTTCGAGGAAACCAGTCTTCAAGGCAGTATCAGTGGAACAGTACAAATGGGGAGGATTTTCAAGACTACGTCAGGCAACATCTACGAGGTAACAGGACTTACTCTCCAGCTGGTACTTGAACTGCAACCGGACGTTTTGGTATTGCGTAATGGCGATACGTACAAGTTGATTGTGAAAGGCTTTGATGAGCAGTTGATTTGCAGAAAACTAAATTAATGGAATTAAAAAATGAATGATTTCAAATGGACAAAAATTCTTGGTACAGGTGGTCTCATCATTGGTGGTATTTCTGCAGCCAACTACAAGATCACTTATCCGACTGAAATATTAGGGTACGCATTGCCTTACCTAATTTTGTTTTTGGTCATTGGTTTCGTCATTGACCTGATCGCCTCCAAAACCAAATGATGTTTTGCACATGAAAAAACTTCTACTGTCATTATTTATTTCATTACCACTGATTGCTTTCGCCACCTTTGAAGATGGTGTGGATGCATTTAACCGTGGCGATTACTCTAGAGCAGCAAGGGAGTGGCAACCGCTAGCAAATTCTGGTGATTCTGACGCGGCTAGAAATTTGGCCAGGCTCTACCAGCAGGGCTTAGGCGTCAAAACGGATTTGATAAAAGCGAGGCAGCTCTACCGACTTGCTGCAGCCAAGTGCAACGCTACGGCCCAAAATAACTTGGGTCTAATGATGCTTAACGGTCACGGCGGCGAAAAAGACCTTGTTGGTGCCTTTAGATTGTTCGAAAAAGCCGCAAAGCAAGGTTTGCATGCAGATGCCGATGCTATGGGCAATCTTGCTGGGATGTACTTCGCAGGTGCGGGTACACAGACAAATGTCATTGAGGCTTACAAGTGGTACGTACTTTATGGCGAGTACACCACTGATGTCAAAAACAAGCAGCAACTGCTTTCCCTGCTGCCACAAGTTGAAAAGTCATTAACGCCCACCCAGAAGACTGAAGCCATCAAGCGTGCAAATTCTTTTCAAAAGACACGGTGCATACCTTAGTGGGCGGATTCAAAAGTGAAGTGCAACGCCGCATTGGTTAATGGATGAGCGTTGAATGTTGTTGGCTGTTGTGCAGCAGTTCAGTGTATACCGCCAGTGGGGATCGTACCCCCAAAC